>Ga0209829_10000389_pt1 | contig 40818 bp, 39 predicted proteins | sample C_140205_EF_Meta_FD_187311 | JGI IMG/M metagenome (GOLD analysis project Ga0209829, IMG submission 187311) | Freshwater microbial communities from Lake Croche, Canada to study carbon cycling - C_140205_EF_MetaG (SPAdes) (version 2) | ecosystem: Environmental > Aquatic > Freshwater > Lake...
GGGTTGGTCCAGTCGACGGTGCCGCCGCCGGGGTTGTCGGGGATGCGGTTGGTGTAAAGTTGCTTGTTGAACACCAGCACGCCGGTGGTGCCGGGGCCGCCGAGAAACTTGTGCGGCGAGAAGTAGATGGCATCGAGCGACTCGTCGGGCCGGCCCGCCGGGTGCATGTCGATGGTGATGTAAGGGGCGCTGGCGGCAAAATCCACGAAGCAGTACCCGCCGGCGCGGTGCAGCTGGGCGGCGATGGCGTGGTACGGCGTGATGATGCCGGTGACGTTGGAACAGCTGGTGACGGCGGCGAATTTCACCGGGCGGTCGCGGAACTGCACCAGCAGCTCGGCGAGGTGCGCGAGGTCCACGAGGCCGTCGGCGGTGGCCTGGATCACACGCACGTCGGCGACGCTCTCGATCCACGACGTCTGGTTGGAGTGGTGCTCCATGTGCGTGACGAAAATGATCGGCCGCTCGGCCTCGGGCCGTTTCACCTGCGCGGTGTATTTCTCGTGCACGCGCAGGCCGAGGATGCGCTGGAATTTGTTGACCACGCTGGTCATGCCGGAGCCGTAGCAGATGATGGCGTCGTCGGCGGACGCATGGACGTGGTCCTTGATGATGCGCAGCGCCTCATGGTAGGCGCGGGTCATGGTGGTGCCGGTGACGGAGGTCTCGGTGTGGGTGTTGCCGACGAACGGCGCGATTTCCTCGCTGAGCATCTTTTCGATCGGGCCGAACATGCGGCCGCTGGCGGTCCAGTCGGCGTAAAGGATGCGCTGGCGGCCGTAGGGCGACTCGAAGTCCTGGTTGATGCCGATGATATTGGCGCGGAACGGCGCGAAGTAGGCCTCGAGGCTCATGGGGTGCGGCCGAGCATGGGGTGCGTCCGGCAAAATTCAACCCGCGGGACGACCGAGGGTTTCACCCGAAAAACACGAAACCCACGAATGCCGGACATCGATCCATTTGCCCGCGGAGCACACGGAAAACACGGAACGTTCAGTAACGGAACCTCAGATCAGGGAGGATAACATCGGATTATTCCGGGTCTTCCGCTTGTTCCGTGGGCAAAACCCTCCGACGGATCGGTATTCGGGTGCTTGGGGTATTTCGTAGTAACCTATCGCGCCAGGTCGTAGAGCGCGTAGCCGGCGAAGAGATTGGGCAGCGCGGGGCAGGGGGTGCGCCAGTCGCCGAGCAGGTGGGCGCGGCGGGTGATGGTGATGCCCTTGGCAGCGCAGAAATGCTCGAAGTCGGCGATCGTGACGGGATTCGACGGGCTGCTCTCGAACCACTCGGTGGTGTAGACATCGTTGCGGACCTTGCGGCCGCGCAGGAGGGCGTCGACGCGGTTTTTCCAGAAGCCGTGGTTCACAAATCCGACCGTCAGCGCGCGGCCGACGCGCAGCGCCTCGAGGATAACACCGGTCGGGTCGTCCAGCTCCTGCACGGTGCGCGAGCAGATGACGCGGTCGAAGTGCCGGTCGGGAAACTGCCGCATGAAACCGGTCATGTCGCCCTGGTAGGCGGACAGGCCGCGGCCCACGCAGGCGGTGATGCGCTTGAACTCGAGGTCCACGCCCACGGCGGCGGCCTCCTTGGTCTGCACGAGGTAGTGCAGCAGGGCGCCCCGGCCGCAGCCAAGGTCGAGGACCCGCGAGGCGGGATCCACCCATTCCCCGATCACCTCCATGTCCACCGTGCGTTTTTCGATGAGCTTGGTCATGGCGTTCAGATGGAGAAATCCACGGCGGCGGCCTCGTGGCGCTCGAGGAAGGCGCGGACCAGGGCGTAGAGTTCCTCGGACTCGAGCAGGAAGGAGTCGTGGCCGAGGTCGGTGGAGAGCTCGGCGTAGCTGGCGGACTTTCCGGCGCGGAGGAGGGCGAGGGCGATCTGGCGGTTCTGCTCGGGCGGGAAGAGCCAGTCGCTGGTGAAGCCCACGACGAGACACTCGGCCTGCACGGGCGCGAAGGCGACCTCGAGCGAGCCGTAGGCGTGCGCGAGATCGAACTGGTCGAGCGCGCGGGTGATGTAGAGGTAGGAGTTGGCGTCGAAGCGGTTGATGAACGCCTGACCCTGGTGGCGCAGGTAGCTCTCGACCTCGAACTGCACGTCGAAGTTGTACGCCTCGCCGTTGGCGGGGTTCTTTTTGCGGCGGCCGAACTTGCGGTCCATGGACGCGTCCGAGACGTACGTGATGTGCGCCATCATGCGCGCGATCGCGAGGCCGACGCGCGGGCCGCCGCCCTTGGGGTAGTCGCCGTGGTTCCAGTCAGGGTCCTGCATGATCGCCTGGCGGCCGACCTCGTTGAAGGCGATGGCCTGCGCGCTCTCGCGCGACGTGGTGGCCATGGCGAGTACGCGGCGGGTGAAGGCAGGAAACTCGATCGCGAACAGCAGGGCGGTCATGCCGCCCATCGAGCCGCCGATGACGGAGTGGACCGAGGCGACGCCGAGGTGGTCGAGCAGGAGCTTTTGCGAGCGCACCATGTCGAGGATGGTGACGAACGGGAAACTGATGCCATACGGCTGGCCGGTGGCGGGGTTGACGGAGGACGGGCCGCTGGAGCCGACGCAGCCGCCGAGGACGTTGGCGCAGACCACGAAGAAGCGGTTGGTGTCCACGGCCTTGCCGGGACCGATGAGGTTGTTCCACCAGCCGGGCTTGCGGTCGTCGGCCGCGTGCACGCCGGCGCAGTGATGGTCACCGCTGAGCGCGTGGCAGATGAGGACGGCGTTGTCGCGCGTGGCGTTGAGCGAGCCGTAGGTCTCGTAGCGCAGGGTGAAGCCGGGGAGCGTCTGGCCGCTCTTGAACGTGAAAGGCTGCGCGCTAACGAAGTCCCGCGGCACAACGAGGCCCACCTCGCCGGCCGCGAGGGAACTGTGGGGCGACTCGTTTTCGTCGGGGTCGGTCATACGAGAGGGAGGAGGATTGTGGCTGGCGCGAGGGAGACAAGCGCGGCGGATGTCATTATGACAGGTGGTTTTGGGGTAGGGCGGGTCTTTGACCCGCCGCTCGGGATCGGAAAGGGCGGGTTGGAGACCCGCCCTACTGCGCGGCGGCGCTGACGGTCTCGTCCATTTCCTCGTTGGAGAAAACCGCCTGCACGTCGTCGTTCTCCTCGAGGGTGTCGTGGAGCTTGAGGAGGGTCTTCGCGACGGCGGGGTCGGTCACGGGCACGGTCGTGGTGGGGAGGTAGGCGATTTCGGCGCTGTCGGGTTTGAGGCCCTTTTGCTCGAGGGCGTGGGAGACCTTGTCGAAGGCGTGGACGTTGCAGCGCACCTCTAAGCCGTGGTCGCTGGTGAGCACGTCGTCGGCGCCGGCCTCGAGCGCGATTTCCATCAGGGCATCCTCGGTGGTCTTGTCCGGGGTGAGCAGGAACTGGCCGGCGTGCAGGAACTGGAAGGCGACCGCGCCGGAACTGGCGAGCGAGCCGCCGTGGCGGGTGAAGGCGGCGCGCACGTCCTGGGCGGTGCGGGTTTTGTTGTCGGTCATGACCTTGACGACAAAGGCGACGCCGCCGGGGCCGTAGCCCTCGTAGGTGATTTCCTCGTAAACGACCCCGGGCAGTTCGCCGGTGCCCTTCTTGACGGCGCGGTCAATGTTCTCGACCGGCATGTTGGCGTCGCGGGCCTTCAGCAGCAGGGTGCGCAGCCGGGCGTTGCCATCGGGGTCGCCTCCGCCGGTCTTGGCCGCGAGGGTGATGTCGCGCGAGAGGCGGGAGAAAATCTTGCTGCGGCGGCCGTCGGTGACGGCCTTCCCGCGTTTGACTTTGGACCACTTGTTATGGCCGGCCATCTGGAGGGGTAAGGTTTAAGGGGTAAGGCTTAAGACGGATGCCGCGGCGGCCGGAGGCGCGGGTCGCCCACGCTCTTTAAACTTAAGCCTGCTTCACTTCTTCGGCTTCTTCGGTGTGACGTTCTTCATCGGCTTGCCGGCGAGGGCGGCGGCGTCCTCCAGGGCCATGCCGGCGGGGGAGGCGACATCGCCCTCGTCCTTCATGCGGTTGATGACGAGCTGCTGGCCGATGGTGAAGAGGCCGTTGACGGTGGAGTAGAGGGCGAGGGAGCAGGAGAAGCTGTAGCAGAGCAGCGTCATGATCCAGGGCATGAACTTGATCATCTTGGCCTGGGCGTTGTCCACCGAGGGCTGCGGCGTGAGGCGCATCGAGATGATGGTCGTGGCGCCCATGAGGATCGGCATGATGTTGATCGGGACGCCGAAGACGTGGCCGACGGTGTCGGCGACCGAGAGGTCGGATGCCCAGAGGAACGGCTGGAAGCGCAGTTCCGCGGCGCTGCGCAGCATCTGGAAGAAGCCGAAGAAGAACGGCAGCGTGATCAGGATGGGGATGCAGCCACCGAGCGGGTTCACCTTGTGCTTCTTGAACAGCTCCATCGTCGCGGACTGCAGCTTCTGGGGGTTGTCCTTGAATTTCTCGCGGACGGCCTGCATCTCGGGCTGGATTTTCTGCATGCGCTTCGCCGAGCGCGAGGCGGCGAGCGTGAAGGGCAGGAAGATGACCTTGAGCAGCAGCGTGGTGAGGATGATGGCGACGCCCCAGTTCGGCACGCCGCTGTGGACCCACGTCATCAGGGTGAGCAGGAGCTGGCTGAACCACTTGAAGAAGCCGAACTGCATGACCTTGTCCTGGTCGGCCTTGAAGATGGCGGACTTGGAGAGGCGGCGGTATTCCTTCGGGCCGACGTAGAAGCTGAGGCCGAGGGTGGACTCGCCGTGGGCGGGCAGCGGCGTCAGGTCAAACTGCGCGGCGCCGGAAACGCCGAAGGCGTTGTGCTGCGTGTCGGGGGCGGCGGGGAGGAGCTTGACGCGGCTGGTGAGGAGGCCGACGCCGGGCTGGTCGGGCGTGAGGATGCCGACGAAGAACTGGTTGTCCACGGACGCCCAGGTGATCGCGCTGCTGGTGAGCAGGGAGGGCTTCATCTCGCTCGCCCCGACGCCGAGAAAGCCGCTGCCGCCGTCGAGCTTGGTGCGCGGGATGAAGGTCTGGCTGCTGCCGTCGGAGTAGCCGGTGGTGACCAGCTGGCCGTAGACGCTGTCGCTGATCGGAGCGGTGGTGCCGAGGCTGAGGGCGAAACGCGCGAGCGAGGCGGGCTTGTCGGTCAGGTTGCGGAAGGTGGTCTCATTGCGCAGCTGGTAGGGGTCGTGGGTGTCGTCGGGCGTGGCGACGAGCGAGTAGTGCCGTGTGACCTCGATTTCGCCGGCGAACACGGCGCGGTAGACGACCTCGGTGGCGCTGGACGAGACGAGTTCAAAGCCGGTGTTGCGGTCGAGGCCGGGGAAATCGACGAAGCCGAGCATCGGGTCGGTGTGCACGGCGTTGAACACGTAGGGCAGCGGGTGGCCGAGCTCGGCCGGGAACTTCCGCAGGGCGATGTCGCGGATGGCGCCACCGAAATTAGTGAAGTGGACCGTGATGTAGTCGTTCTCGAGGGTCGTGAGTGCGGCCGCCGGGGCGTCCTTCACGACGGCGCTGAGCGCGGGGATGGTCGTGGTGGGCGCGGGGGCGCCGGGGACCGTGGCGGAGCCGGTGGCCGCGTTGACGGTTTTCACCACCGCGGTGCTGACCAGCGGGGGCGTGGCAGGCGGCGGCGGGGCGAATTTCTGGCCCAGGTAAAGGCTGGCGAACGCGGCGATGATGCAGATGACGCCGATGGTGGTGTTCTTCTTATCCATGAAAAGGAGGTGGGACGTTGGGCGTCAGCCTTTGGCCGGGGTGGCCTTGGCGACGTTGAGGCAGGAAAATTTGGCGTGTGGCCCGGGCACGGGATCAAAGCCGCCCGGGTGGAGCGGCGTGCATTTCACCAGGCGGCGCGCCGCGAGGTAGACGCCGCGGACCGCACCGTGGTTGCGGATGGCGCCGGCGGCGTAGTGCGAGCACGTCGGGGAGAAACGGCAGCCGCAGGCCGGGCCGAAGACGACAGGCAGGACGGGCGAAAGGGTGCGTTGGTAGAGCCAGATCAGCCCGAGCAGGCCGGCGACGGGCAGGTGGATCACGCGGGAGAAAAGGGACGGGCGGTCGGACATGGTCAGACGCTCAGACAGGTGCCGGCGGATTGAGTTTGCGGCAAGCGTCGGTGAATTTTTGTTCCAGCGCCGGGTACTCGAGCCGGTTGACCGCGGCGCGCGCGACCAAGAGCAGGTCGGAGCCGGCGGGCACGAGAGCTTGGTGGGAGCGGAAGACGGCGCGGAGCCGGCGTTTGGCGCGGTTGCGCTGGACGGCGCCGCCGACCTGGGCGATGGACGCGACTACGCCGACGCGCGGGAGGGCGGCCGGGGCGGGGGCGGGTTCGCGCCGAAAAAACCAGACGGTGAAGGCGCCGCAGTCGAGGCGGCGGCCCTGCTCACGCACGGTGCGAAAATCACCCGGGCGCCGCAAATGCTGCTCAGGGCGGAAACGCATGGGACTGCGGCTCGCGAAGGCGAGCAGGGTCAGACCACCGTCAGACGCTTGCGGCGCTTGAGCCGGCGGGAACGGATGACCTTGCGGCCACCACGGGTGGCCATGCGGGCGCGATAACCAATCTTGCGGGCGCGCTTCTTGCGGTGTGGGCGGAATGTGGGTTGCATGACTTATTGAAGAAAAAGAGGGTTAGAGGTGCCTGACGCCCTAGGGAGTGTCAAGGGCCGGGTTTTGAGGGTAATCGGCCCTCTGTAATATCCTAAGGACCAAGCGCCTTTGCGATTATTGCCGACGGCCGCATCGGCGCTACTCCTCCGGCGGCGCGGGTGTCTCCTTTTTCGGGCGGAGGCGGCGCTTCCGGGTGGCGTCGATTTCCTCGATCTCGGGTTCGGGGATGCGGGTGAAGGCGATGCGCATCGGGGCGTACGCGGTGGCGCCGTGCGCGCCGCCGAAATACACGGAGTTTTTGCCAAAGGTCTTGTTGAGGGTGTCCACGGCGCCGAGCAGGCGCGACCGGCTGTTTTCCTTGGCGGCCTCGAACAGGTCGGCGGTGTGGAGGTGGGAGGCGAGCAGCTGGTGGAGGATGATGCCGACGGACATCGGGGCCTTGGTCGCATGAGCCTGGGGCCGGCGGGTCCAGAGTTCGTTCAGGACGTGGATGAAATGGAGGGTGTCCTGGGTCTCGTTGAACCGCAGGTCGGAGCTCCACTCGGTCCCGTCGCGGTAACTCACCGACAGACGCAGGCCGCCGGCGAAGAAGCCCTCGTGTCGCAGCCGCATGGCGGCCTTTTGGAGGAGACGATGCAGGACGGCGAGGGCGGCGGGGGCGTGGCGCTTGTCCGGCGACAGCACGGCGCTGTGGCCGACGGTGCTGTGCTTGACGGGCTCGCGCTCCTGCACCCCGCCGTGGAGCCAGTCGTGGAAGCGGGCGCCCTCGACGCTGCCCCAGATGCTGCGGAGCCGCGCGCTGTCGGCGGCGTAGAGCCCGGCGACATTGGTGATGCCGGCGGCGCGGAGGCGTTGCGCCATGTTTTCGCCGATGCCGGTGAAGTCGCCGAGGTCGATGTGCAGGATTTTCCCCGGGATGTCGGCCTCGTCGAGGAGCACGAGCCCGTCAGGCTTCATGATGTCGGACGCGAGCTTGGCCAGAAACCAGTTCGGGCCGATGCCGATGGAACAGCGCAGGCAGCGGCCGACTTTTTCGTAGATCTTGGCGCGGATTTCCCCGGCGAGCCGGAGGGCGCGCGGGGGCTCGGCGTACACGCCGGACAGCTCGCACTCGAGCTCGTCGATGGACTGGACCTTTTTAACGAAGGCGAGGGACTCGATGACCTCCTTCAGCTGGCGGTGGTACGCGATGTAGAGTTCCGGTCGCGACTCGACAACGATGAGGCCGGGGATCTGGGCACGGGCCTCGGCGACGCGGCAGTTGCGCTTCAGGCCGTGCTGCTTGGCCTCGAGGCTGATGGCGATGGCGCCGGACGTCTCGGCCAGCACGGGCACGACGATCAAGGGCTTCCCGCGCAGTTCCGGCCGGTCCTGCTGTTCGACCGAGGCGAAGAAGGAATTGAAATCAATGGCCAGGGCGCGGAGCACGGGGGGATGTTCGGCCCGGAAAATCCGCTGTCAAACGAGGAGCACGTGCTTCAGCGTCCCGCTGATGCGCATCGCGGTATTTTCCGACACCCACGACCGGTATCCGCCGGGGTTGGCGGAACGGATGAAAGCGGCGGATGAGATCTGGCACCTGGGGGATGTCTGCGCGCCGGAGACACTGCTGGAATTCCGGGAACTCGGGCGGCCGCTGCTCGTGGTGCAGGGCAACTGCGATGCCGAGGCGGGCTGGCCGCTGGAACTCTCCCTCGAGCGCGCGGGCGTGAGATTTTTCCTGACGCACATCCCGCCGACAGAGGTGCCGCGGGGCACGGCGGCGGTGCTGCACGGTCACACGCATGTGCCGCGCGACGAGCTGCTCGGCGGGGTGCGCTGGCTCAACCCGGGTTGCATCACTCGGCCGCGTGGCGACTCGGCGCGGAGCTTTGCCTGGCTGACGGTGCAGGACGGGAAGTTGACGAGCTGGGAGTTCGTGCGAGTTTAGGTGCGAACGATGAGCGAGCAGCAGCAGAACCTGTTTGGAGTGTTTTCGCCGGAGCCGGGCGTGCACAAGGCGCCGCCGGCGGAGGGCGACCACGTGGTGTTTGAACGCAGCCCGCGGGCCCGGAACTACCGGCTCACGCTGCGGCGCGACGGCACGGCGGTGGCGGTGATCCCGGCGCGCGGGTCGGTGCGCGAGGCGGAGCGGTTCGTCGAGCAGCACCGCGACTGGCTGGACCGCGCGCGGGCGCGGCAGGCGCGGCGGCCGCGCGGCGCGGAGGTCTGGCCGCTCGGCACCCATGTGTTGTGGCGGGGGGAGATGTGCGAGATTCGCAGCGCTCTGCTTCGCCAAGGCTCCGCAGGGCAGGCCGACGGTTTACCAGTGGGTTTTAGGGAAGATAAACCGTCCCGGCCCCAGATTTGCCTGGCCGCGGATGTTTTCCGGGTTCCGTCCCTCGCCGGCGACCTGCGGCCGACGCTGGAGGCGCACTTTCTGCGGCGCGGGAAGGTGGAGCTGCCGGCCCGCACGTGGGAGCTGTCGGCCATCACGGGCGTGGACGTGAAGCAGGTGACGGTGCGCAACCAGCGCTCGCGCTGGGGCTCCTGCTCGGCGGGCGGGACGATCTCGCTCAACTGGCGGCTGGTGCAGACGCCGGAGCTCGTGCGCGACTACATCATTTACCATGAGCTGATGCATCTCCGGGAAATGAACCACTCGGCGCGCTTCTGGGCGCGGGTGGAGGAGGTTTGTCCCGCCTGGCGCGACGCGGAGAAGTGGATCAAGCGCAACGGCAGCCTGCTGGGGTTGTGAGGATCCGGTTTTCCCAGGAGGGAACGGAGGCCGCGGAGAGAGGGTTTGCTCCCGGCTTCGAAACCCTCCGTTCTCTCCGTTGCCTCCGGTAAAAATAATCCCTTTGCGCCTTATCCCATGAGCCAGACCCCGAGTATCATCCCGATCCCAGTTTCGTGCCGCCTCACGGGCGGGGCGCCTTTTGCCCTCACGGGTCAGACTGTGGTCGCAACCGGGGGCGATGCGGCGTTGCGCGGCGTGGCGGCGCAGCTGGCCAAATTGCTCGCAGTGACAGTGGCGGAGTCGGCGCCCGCGGGCGGCAGCGTCATTGCGCTCGGCATTGACCCGGCTCTGACCCCGAAACTCGGCGGGGAAGGCTACACGCTTTCGGTCACAGCGCAGGGCGTGACGATCCGCGGTGGCGGCGCGGCAGGGGTGTTTTACGGGATGCAGTCGCTCCGGCAGCTGCTGCCGCCGGACATCGAGCGCTTCGGCTGGCGGGCGGGTGGCGGGGCGACGACGGTCGCGGCGGTGGAAATCGAAGACCGGCCGCGCTTCGGCTGGCGCGGTTCGCTGCTGGATGTGAGCCGGCATTTTTCGCCGCTGGCCGAGGTGAAGAAGTACCTCGACACGCTCGCACTGCACAAACTGAACGTCTTCCACTGGCACCTCGTTGACGACCAGGGCTGGCGCATCGAAATCAAAAAATACCCGAAGCTCACGAGCGTGGGCGCGTGGCGGGCGGCGACGCCAAAGGTGGACAATGAGCCGGTGTCCGACGGCATCCCGCACGGTGGGTTCTACACGCAGGACGAGATCCGCGACGTCGTGGCGTATGCGGCGGAGCGATTCATCACGGTGGTGCCGGAGATCGAGGTGCCGGGGCACAGCTCGGCGGCGCTTGCGGCGTATCCGCACCTCGGCAACACCGACGCCCCCGGCTACGCGCCGGTGGTGCAGCCGCGCTGGACGATTTTTCCCGAGACGTATGCGCCGAAGCCGGAGACCCTCGAGTTCCTAGACAACGTGTTCACCGAGGTGCTGGCGCTGTTTCCCTCCAAGTTCATCCACGTGGGCGGCGACGAAGCGATGAAGGAGCAGTGGGAGACCTCGCCCACCGCGCGGGCCTTCATGGCGGCGAACGGGCTGAAGAACGGCCACGAGCTGCAAAGCTGGTTCATCCGCCGCACGGAAAATTTCCTGGCGAAGCACGGTCGCCGGCTCATCGGCTGGGACGAGATTCAGGAAGGCGGGCTCGCACCGGGCGCGGCCATGATGGCGTGGCGCGACGTGAAATGGGCGATCGAGGCGGCCCGGCTCGGGCACGACGTGGTGATGGCGCCGACGTCGCACACGTATTTCGACTACACCGAGGGCACCGCCGAGGAGGAAGGCGGCCAGATCGGGGCGCACACCACGCTGGAGAAAGTGTACGCGTTCGACCCTCTCATGGGCGTCGAGCCGGCGTACCATGCCCGCGTGCTCGGGGCGCAGGGCCAGCTCTGGCGCGAGCGCATGCCGAGCCTGAGCGTGGTGGAGCGCCGGGCTTATCCGCGGCTCAGCGCGCTGGCCGAGGTGGTGTGGTCGCCGGTGGAGCGGAAGGATTTCGCGGATTTCCGCATTCGGCTCAATGGGCTGCTCGCGCGGTTCGACCGGCTCGGCGTCAACTACCGCCGGCCGCGCGACAGTGCGGCGCTCGCGCCGAACCCGATGGCGCATCATGCGTGAACCGCGCGCGGGCGCGGCTCGCGGCCGGCTTCACGGCGATCCAGCATTTCACGGAGAACAGCAGCGAGTCGAAGCGGCTGTTCGACAGTCGGCGGGCGCTGCTGACGCATTACCGCGAGTGAGGCGCGACGCGTCCAAAGCAGGATTTAGCGCGGAAACGCGGAGGAGCGGAAAAATCCGGGAACTCGATGGAGCGGGAAACCGGGGCGCTGGAAACAAGGCGCGGGCCAATCTTCCCGGTTACCGGATTTCGTTCTTCAAATCGCCGGTCGAAATTCCCGCTTTCCGTTCTGCCGTGTTTCCGGGATGGATTGGGTCTCAGCGGAAATTAAGCAGCTCGACGTCGAACACCAAGGTGGCGCGCGGCGGGACCTTGGGCGCACGGCCGGAGATGCCGTAGCCGAGCCAATAGGGAATGATGAGCGTGCGTTTCTCGCCCTTTTTCATGGTGAGCAGCGCATCATCCCAGCCCTGGATGACCGCGCCGGTGCCGAGGCGGAACGTGTAGGGCGCGCCGCGTTCGTATGAGCTGTCGATCTTGGTGCCGTCGAGCAGACGGCCGTCGTAGTGGACAATGACCTCCTGTCCCTCGCGGGGCGTGGCGTTGCCGGTGCCGGGGTCGCGCACGACGTAGAGCAGGCCTGAGTGCAGGCGGTGGGCATTGGCGAATTGCTGGCGGATGACGGCCGTGTCGGCCTCGCTCCATTGCGGCGCCTCCTCGGCCATGGCCTCGCGCATGGCGCTGTTGATGGGCCGGCCGGGCTCGCGGCGGGCCAGCAGGCCGGAGCGCACGACAAGCGCGAGGGTCAGGAGTACAAGGCCGAGTAGGAGAAGGTAGAGCGCGTTACGCATGGCAGGAAACCCCACCGTGGCACGTCCCGTCACCGGTGCAAGCGCGCCGGGATTACGGCGACGCGGCGGATGTGTGGTCGGCAAAAATCTTCCAGCCGGCGGGAGTGCGGCGAACCAGCAGTGTGAACAGGCCGTGGGGCGTGTCGTGGGCGCGGGTCAGCCGCCAGTGGCCGAAGAGGAGGGCGGTGTTGGGGGACAACTCGGTGACTGTGAGCTCGCTGAAGGTGAGGAGACCCATGGCGGCGCGATCCGGATAGTGCTGCTTGTAACGCGCGAGGGTGGGCTGCCAGCCGTAGGTGACGTTGCTGCCCGAGGCGAAGCGCAGGTCGTCGACCTGCGCGTAAGTTTGCATGAAGGCGTCGATATCACCGCGGTTCCACGCGTCAGTCTGGGTTTGCAGGACGAGCTGGATTTGCGCGGTGACGGACGGTGCGGCGGCAGGGGCGGCGAACGACCGGAGACCGGAGGTCAGGGCGATGACCAGGAGCGAGACGCGGAGCAAGGGGGAGTCGGTCATGCCCCGAGAGCGAAACAACAAACGATCCGAGGGCGAGCCCTCAGAGACCGTAGGTGATGGTGCGGACGCCGCCGACCCCGGTCACTGTGATCGGAACACCCGCCGTGTAGACGAGGGGGTAGGATTCCTGGGCGACCGTATCGAGGCTCTTGACGTAATTGGTGAGGCCGACGAGGCGGTTTATCGACACCGTGGATTTGCCGTATTCCATCATGTACTGGTCGGTGGCGGCCGCCAGCTGGCGCGCGTTGCTCAGCACGGCTTTATCCTGGGAAGAACTGCGGATTTTCTGGAAACCCGGGATAGCCAACGCCGCCAACATGCCGATAATGACCACGACGATCATAATTTCGACTAGCGTAAAGCCAGTGATGGACCGGGTTTTCATCAGGGTAGGTGGGGGGCGTCTCGCGGAATCACGCACAGTTTGTAAGGGAACGCCCGCAATATACCTTAGGTGCGTAATACTACTTATCGCGAAGCAGGACAGCGGGGGAGGCCGTATATAATCGATAACTCATTTGCCTGATTTAACTTAATGGCCTGGTTGGAGTGAGGCAATAGCCGGCGGGTTGGACCCGGTTATTTTTTCAGGATGTCCAAGGCCACGGCGGTCAGGGCGGTCACGCCGGTCTTGATGGTGGGTTCGGGTACCGGGGCAAATTTGTCCGAATGCAGGGACGGGAGGGGGGTGCCGGTGCGCTGGCTTTCCGCGAATTTGGCGGGATCGACGACCCCGAGCCGGATCAGGCAGATCGGCACCTGCTCGACGGTACTGCCGAAGCGGCTGAAATCCTCGCCGCCCATTTCCGGATCGATCGTTTCCACGCGTTCAGCACCCAACCAGCCGGCGATGGCCCCTCGTACGCGGGCGGTCAGGGCGGGATGGTTGGAGAGAGCGGGGGTGAAGTCGTTTTCAACCAAAGTCACCACCGGCATGAGTTCGTCGGGCATCCCCGCGGCGATGGCCTCACCGCGGCAGATGCGGCGAACCGCCTCAAGGCTGTGGGCGCGCACGGCATCGGAGTAGGAACGCAGCGTGAGTTGGAGCTTCACCTCGTTGGGAATGACGTTGGCCTTGGTGCCGCCATGGATGGAGCCGACGGTCACGACGGCGGGGTCGAGGGGCCGGGTCTCGCGGCTCACGATCGTTTGGAGGGCAACGACGATACGGGCGGCGAGGACCACGGGGTCCTTGGTCGCCTGGGGATAAGCGCCATGGCCGCCGATGCCGCGCACGGTGATTTCGACGGTGTCCACGTTCGCCATGACCGGTCCATCGCGAAGGCCGATCTGGCCGGCGCGGAGCGTGGCGATGTCATGGAGGGCGATGGCAAAGTCGGGTTTGGGAAATTTTCGATACAGCCCGCCCGCGAGCATGACCCGGGCGCCGATCCCGCGTTCTTCCGCCGGCTGGCCCACGAGCACCAGCGTTCCGGACCAATGGTCGCGCAGGGAACTGAGCATCCGCGCCGTGCCCGTCAGCACCGTCATGTGCAAGTCATGGCCACAAGCGTGCATGAGCGGCACATCTTTGCCGGTGAGGTCTGGAGCGTGGGCCGTGCTCGCATAGGGCAGGCCGGTTTCCTCGAGGACCGGCAGGGCGTCCATGTCGGTGCGGATGAGCAGCACGGGACCGGGGCCGTTTTTGAGCACGCCGACGACGCCGTAGCCGCCGAAATGATCGGTGACCTCGTAGCCGGCGGCGCGCAGCGAGGCGGCGACCTTGGCGGAGGTTTTTTCCTCCATGAGCGAGAGCTCGGGATGGAGATGGAGGTCGGTGTAGAACGCGAGGAGTGCGGGATAGTCTTGGCTGACCTCACCGGTTACCCGGCGATGCATTTCCTCGGCATGTCGTTCCTCCGCTGTCGCCACCGTCGTGGCGGAAGCCGAGCAGGAGACAAAGCAAAGCAGACAGAAGAGTCTAAATTTCATGGTCAGGATTTGGGTTCGAATTTCATGAGGAGACCTTCGAGGACGGCATCGACCTGGTATTTGATCTTCTGGCCGTCAGTCAGCGGCTTGTCGGGCGGGGTGGCTTTGGCGGCTTCGGCGGTGTACTGGTCGCCCAGGGCCTTGGCGGTGGTGAGAAAATCCTGTTTCGCCTGATGCAGGGCGCCTGCCTGCATCAATTCCAGCACGGTGCCGGGGCGGCCGACAAATTGGGACAGGGCCCGGTCGCCGACCCACAGGCCCCAGTTGCCGATGTCGGCAAAGTAGACGGCGAGCACGGCGCCCGCGGGCAGGTTGAGTTTCTTCGCCATCGAGACGGCCAGATTGCCGGGGCGCTGGTTCGGGGACTCGGGTTCGAATTTCTTAAAGACCCGCGCGTAGATTTTCACGCCGGTGCCGCGCTCGTAATTCGCGAGCTTGCGCTGGAAGTTGAGGGCGCGGGGCGGGTCGGCGGGCAGGAGCGAGTCGGGATCCTCGAAATGCGGGAGAATGGCTTTTTTCGCCGAGCCCGCGAGCCGGTCAAAGGCCGCCTGATCGGCGCGGAAGTCCGTCGCCGCGGGTCCGATCCGACGGATGTTCACCGCGGTCATCATGTCATTTTGCTGGATCAGCGGGAGCACCTCGAGTCCGCGGATGACGCGGCCGAAGACGCTGTGGAGGTAATTCAGCCGGTTGACCTCGCGCAGCGTGATGAAGAACTGCGAGCCGTTGGTATCGGGGCCGCTGTTGGCCATGGAGAGCACGCCCGCGTCGTCGTGGTGCAGGCCCGGGACGAACTCGTCGGGGAAAGTGTACCCGGGATCGCCCTCGCCGCTGCCGAGGGGGTCGCCGCCCTGAACGACGAAATTCGGCACCACGCGGTGGAACTTCAGGCCGTTGAAAAACGGCGTGCCGGGCTTGGGGCCGAGGGTGCCCTCGGCCAGGCCGACGAAATTGGTCACGGTCAGCGGGGCCTTGGCGTAGAACAGTTCGGCGGTGATGAGGCCGCGTGGCGTGACGATCTCCGCATAGAGTCCGTCGGGGAGTTTTTGCCCTGGGCCGGGGTGCGGGGCGGCGGGTTCGCCGGCGAACAGTACGGAACCGGCGGCCAGCAGGGGGAGCAAGGCGGGCAGGAGCTTCATGAGGCGCGACGGTGGATGAATCGGGTGGGGTGGACAACGCGATTGTCAGTCTGGATCCGAGGTGGACGGGCACGTCCTTGGGCCCGCCCACCTACTGCAATCTATCCGGGACGGCGAAAAATCTGGTTTCGCCGCCGCGGCGAATCTGGCACGGTGCCGGGCATGATGCGTCGTTCCCTGTTTCCTTGGCTCATGCTCCTGCTTGGTCTCGCGCTGCCGCTGACGCGCGCCCAAACGCGGGAGGAAAAGCCCGCCCCGGCGGCCGCCTACTTTGTCCAACCGGAGGCCGTGGACTGGAAAGCCCTCCTGCCGGCGCCGCCGGCCCCGGGCTCGATCGCGGCGCTGGGTGATTTGGAGGCGGTGCTGCAGGTGCAGGCCGCCCGCACGCCGGCGGATGTCGCGTGGGCGAAGCTGATCGAGCAGGACAAGGTGTTTGCTGATTACGGCGACGTGCTCGGACCCTGGTTTGAGGAAAAGAGCCTGCCGGTCCTTGCAAATTTCCTCTCGCAGGTCACCGCCGATGCCTGGCTGGTGAGCAACCGCATGAAGAACCTCTATCCGCGGCTGCGGCCCCCGGCCGTGGAGCCGACGGTGCAGCCCTGCGTGAAAATTCCCAAGTCCAACTCCTATCCCAGCGGTCACTCGCTGCGCGCGTTTGTGTGGGCGGCGGTGCTGGGAGATGTGTTTCCGGACCGGCAGGCGGACCTGTTCACCCGCGCCCATCGCGTGGCGTGGGGCCGCGTCATCGGCGGCGTGCATTTCCCGAGCGACGTGGCCGGTGGCCGGGTCGCGGCCCAAGCGATCGTGGCTGAGCTCCGCAAAAGTCCCGCGTACCGCGCGGAAGTGGAGCAATGCCGCGCGGAGGTCGCGCCGTTTTTGCTGAAGAAGGCGGCGTGAGCCGCGCTTCGGCCGCTTACGGGATCTTCAGCTTCGTCCCCACCAGCAGGCTCTTTTCATTCTTCAGGACATCCTTGTTGGCGGCGAGGATGTCGGGCCAGCGGCTGGCGCTGCCGTAATATTGGACGGAAATCTTGCTGAGGGTTTCACCGCCGGCGACGACATGCACGCGCGGGGCCGAGATAGGCGCGGCAGGCGCGGTGATCGGGGTCAGAGTGGTGGGCACGCTGACGGGGGTGAGATTGCTGGTGCCGGGCGCCGCCGGATTCACGGCGAGCCGGGTCTTGAGCGCGTTGTTTTCGAGGGCCAGCGCACCCAGCTGGTCCTGCGTTTGGCGGAGCTGCTCGCGCAGGCCGGCGGCCTGGGCCGCGAGCGGAAGGGCGTCCTTGGCCACGGCGAGCTGGGCGGCGAGGGCGGATATTTCGGTCGTATTTTTTTCCGCTGCGGTCTTCAGCTGGTCGTTTTCCTCCTGCAGCAAGGTGTAGCTCCGCAGTACGACGGCGAGCTTGGCCTCGGCGCTGTCCTGATCCGGGGCCGGGGTCGCGGCGGGAGCCGGCGTGGGAGCGGCGGCGGGCGTGGGGGCGGGAGCGGCGGGGGTGTCCTCGGGCGCGACGACCGGAGCCGGGGTTTCGGCCGCGAAAAGGCGGCTGAACGGGGTCGCGGCGAGGAGGACGGTGAGGCAGAGCGCGGAGCGAAGAGGGGAGGAGCGCATGGGAACAGGGATGGGGTGAAACGACGGTTGAGGCAATCTTTCGCGAAGGGTGGAAACGCCGGCGGGAAACTCAGGGGATGACCAGGGTGCGGCCCACGACCAGGCTGCGCTCGTCCTTTAGCACGTCCTTGTTGGCGGCGAGGATCTCGGGCCAGCGGGTGGTGACGCCGTAGTACAGTCGGGAAATCCTGGCGAGGGTGTCACCGGTCACGACGAGGTGGGAACGGGGAGCGGGCGCCGCGGCCGGCGCGGGGGTGGCCGCAGCGGGGAACGGGGCATTGGGCCGGGTGGGGGCGGAGATGGCGACCGGGACCCCGGCCGCGAGGCGGGTCTTCAACTGGGCGTTTTCCGCGGAGAGCGCGGTGGCCTGGGCCTGCGCCTGACGCAGCTGGTCCCTCAGGGGTCCGGCTGCCGCGGCCGCGCTGCGCCCATCGGCCAGCGAGGATTCCAGGGCGGATTTTTCCGTGGCGAGCTTTTCACTGCGGGACTTGAGCTCGTCGTTTTCGGCTTGGAGCGCGCTGTAGCTGCGCAGGCTGACGGCGAGCTTGGCCTCGGCCTCGGCCTGCGCCGCGGCGGGGGCGGTGGCGGCGGCCTGGGTGGCGGCGAGCTGCGATTGCAGCGTGGCGAACTGGCGGGTGGAGTTTTTCTCGGCCTCCGCGGCGGTGGCCAGCTGGTTTGAAAGTGACTGCCGGCTGGATTCGCTGGCGGCGAGGCGGGACTTGAGATCGGTGACTTGGGCCTGCATGGCGGTGAGCTGGGCCAGTCGCTGGGCGGCGTTGCCGGCGGCGGCCAGCTGGTCCTGCAGCTGGGTCACTTGCGCGGCGGACTTTGCGGCGGCGGCCCGAGCCGAGTCCGAGGCCGTGGAGAGTGTGGCCAGCTGGTCTTTCGCCGCGGCGAGTTCGCGCCGGTTCGACTCGAGCTCGGCGGTGAGCTGGGGGGAGGGCGCGGCCGCAGCGGGCTTGGCGGTTAACTTGAGATTTGCGGCGGACTGTTCCTCGAGGCGCTTGCGGGCCGAGGTGAGGGCACTGACCACGTCGGAGCGGGCGAGCCGCTCCTTCTCGAGGTCGCTTTCAAGAGTATTGAGCGCCGTCGTGGCCACGGCCAACCGGGCCGCTGCGACGTCGCGCTCGGCGGCCAGATTCTGATTCTGCCCATTGGCCGAGGCGAGGGCGGCCTGGGCTTCCTTCACCTGCAGGCGGAGTGGGTTGAGCTGCTCTGCCAGGGCGGTGCGGGTGGTCTCGTTGACGGTGAGTTTTTGCCGGGCTTCGAACAGCGCCTGGCGGGAGGACGCAAGCTCGGCGGAAAGTTCGGCGGTCTTGGCCTGACTCGAGCTGCTTTTTTGGGCGGCGTCGCTGGCCGCGGCCAGCTGGGTGGCGAGCTTTTCCTTTTCCGCGGCGAGCTGGGTGCGGGCGGTCTCGGCAACGTCGCGCTCGTTCACGAGGCGGATATTCTCGGCGACGGCGGCGGCGAGCAAGGCGGCGGACTTGGCTTGGGCGCGGGCGGTTTCCTGGCGCGCTGCCTCGAGCGCGGCGCCGGCGGCTTCGGCGGAGGTGATGCGGGCCTGGAGATCCGAGATGTGCGAGCGCGCCTCGGCGAGCTGTAGGGCGGCCGCCCCGGCTTGGTCGCGGGCCTTGAGGGCGGCGGCGTCCCGGGAGGTGCCCTCGGCTTGCAGCTGGTCGAAATGGACGGAAGCCTCGGCGAGGCGGGTCTTGGTTTGAGCGAGTTCGGTCTGGGCGGCAGTGAGCTCCGCGCCGCGCTGTTCCAGTAGCTTGATAATCTGCTGGTCGCGGGTGGAAGCAGTCTGGACGGTGGCGAGGCTGGTTTTCAGCCGGTCATTTTCCTTCCAGGCGATGGCGAGCTCGTCACTGAGTTGGTGCTTGTCCCTGCGGAGCGTGGCGACGTCATCCGTCTCCGTGGGCTCGGCTGGACTCGCGGGTGTTTCCACTGGCTTGGCCGCCGGAGCCGCCGGGGCGGGCGCCGGGACCAAGGGGGCGGAGACCGTGGGAGCCACGATCAAGAACTTGGCCGGGCTGTTGTGGCTGGCTCCGGCGAGAGTCCGGGCGGTGGGAGTGCCGCGGTAAGATTCGAGCTGGCGCCGGGCGGCGGCGAGCTGGGCGTCGGTGATCGTGGCGAGGACGGCGGCGAGTGCCTTTCGCGTGCTGCTGCTGTCACCGGAGAGGGTGAGCCAGACAAAGGCTTGCGCCTGGTCGGCGGGCAGATCGTTGCGGCCCTCGGCGTAGGCGAGCCCAAGGTTGTACTGGGCGACGGCGTTACCCTTTTCGGCCTTGGTGCGGAGCGAGGCGATTTCCGCCGGCTCGGCAGGCAGGCCGGCGGTGGCGGACAGCGCCACGGTCAGGAATAAACAAAGTCGGAGGTGGAGGAAGTTCATGGCCGGGTGCGGGCGGAATCTTCGGTCTGGGATTTTTCAGCGGGAGTGAGATCGGCGCCGGGTTTGAGGGTGGCGCGCGTGCGCTTCGCGGCCGCCAATTCCTCAGTCAAGCGGGCCACGGCCGCACGCAGGGCGGTGAGCTCGGTGTTGGCGGCCAGCAATTCGGCCCGGGACTGCTCGAGGTCTTTCCGCGTCTGGGCGAGCTCGGTCATTCCGGAACCCCCGGCCGGGGTGGTGGTGGCGGGCGGGGCGACGACCTCCGGGGCCTTGGTGAGCGGGGTCGAGGGATCGGCGGCGGGCGGCGTGACCGGCGTGGGGTCGACGGTGAAGCCGCGCGGGGCGAGCTTCGGGGTGGGATGGGAAGTGACGGTGGTGTTGGCGCTGGCGAGGGCGGTGCGGTAGACCCCGAGACGGCGGCGGCCCTCGGCGAGCTGCTGGTCGGTGATATTCCCGAGGAGACTGTCGAGGGCCTTGCCGGTGGCGCCGTTTTCGGACGCGATCGAAAGCCAGGCAAAGGCTTCAGCCGGGTCGGCGGGCGCGAGGCGGCCTTGGGCGTAAACCAGGCCGAGATTATACTGCGCGAGGGCGTTGCCATGCTCCGCCTTGGACCGGAGCAGGTTGAGTTCATCGGAATCGGCCGCAACGAGGCAGACAAACCCGAGGGACAGCAGAATCAACAGTGTGGTCCGGGCGAACATGGACATGAAAACCAATCTTAAGCGCTTTCCCCATGGACTCAATGCGGGAATCGGCCGGAGCCCGGGGCTGACAAATATTTTACGCGGCGCGGCAAGCGCAGGGCGGGCGGCGCGCCATCAGCCCGGATTTTTCACGCGGCCGACGGCGCGATGCCAGCCGGCGAGCAGCTGGCGGGAGGCGGCGGGCGGGGTTTGGGGACGGAAAGTGCGTTCGTCGCGCCAGAGCCGGGCGATTTCGGCGCGGTTTTTCCAGAAGCCGACGGCGAGGCCGGCGAGGTAGGCGACGCCGAGCGCGGTGGTTTCCGTGGTGCGCGGGCGGACGACGGGGACGCGGAGCAGGTCGGCCTGGAACTGCATGAGGGCGTTGTTCACGGTGGCGCCGCCGTCCACGCGCAGCTCGCGTAATTTATCACCGCAGTCGGCTTCCATGGCGCGGAGCAGGTCGACGCTTTGATAGGCGATGCTTTCGAGTGCGGCGCGCGCGAGGTGGGCGGCGGTGGTGCCGCGCGTGAGCCCGGTGATGGCGCCGCGGGCGGAGGCGTCCCAGTGCGGCGCGCCGAGTCCGGTGAACGCGGGCACGAGATAGACCCCGCCGTTGTCGGCGGCGCGGGCGGCGAGCGCCTCGATGTCGGCGGAGCGCGAGATGAGCCCGAGCCCGTCGCGCAGCCATTGCACGACGGCGCCGCCGATGAACACGCTGCCCTCGAGAGCGTATTCGAGCGGGCCGTCGGGACCGAGCCGCCACGCGATGGTGGTGAGGAGCTGGTGGCGGGAGACGACGGGTTTTTTGCCGGTGTGGCGCAGGAGGAAGCAGCCGGTGCCGTAAGTGTTCTTGGCCATGCCAGGGCGGAAGCAGGCCTGGCCGAACAGGGCGGACTGCTGGTCGCCGGCGACGCCGCTGATGGGCACGCCGCGCAACGCCGGGATGCTGGTGACGTGGCCGTAGACCTCGCTGCTGGCGCGGACGGCCGGCAGGACGGCGCGCGGGATGCGGAGGATGCGGAGCAGCTCGTCGTCCCACGCGCCGGTGCGCAGGTTGAGCAGGAGGGTGCGCGAGGCATTGGAGACGTCGGTGGCGTGGACCTCGCCCCCGGTGAGTTTCCAGAGGAGCCAAGTGTCAACGGTCCCGAACGCGAGTTCGCCCCGGACGGCGCGGGCGCGGGCGCCGGGCACGTGGTCGAGCAGCCAGGCGAGCTTGGTGCCGCTGAAATACGGGTCGAGCACGAGGCCGGTGCGGCGGCGGAAGAGCGGTTCGAGCCCGCGGCGCTTCAGTTTTTCGCACAACGCGGCGGTGCGGCGGTCCTGCCAGACGATGGCCGGGGCGAGCGGCCGGCCGGTGCGGCGGTCCCAGAGCAGGGTGGTTTCGCGCTGGTTGGTGAGGCCGATGGCGGCGAGATCCCGCGCGGTCAGGTTGGCCTCGGCGACGGCGGCGAGGGCGGTGCGACGTATGGTGGCCCAGAGATCCTCCGGGTCGTGCTCGACCCAGCCCGGGCGGGGGAAGTGCTGGGGAAATTCCTGCTGCGCCGCGCCGCGCACGCGGCCGTGGCGGTCAAAGACCAGGGAACGGGACGAAGTCGTGCCCTGGTCGAGCGCGAGGATGAATTTCCGGCTCATGGTGGGGGCAGGAGCCTCGGGCGGCAGAGCGGCCGCCGCAAGAGTCGGCACGGAAAATTTTTCGGCGCGGGCTTGCGCGGGAAAGTAAGCTAGCTTACCAATTTCACCCTCATGGCGCACCGCCCGACCACGTTTGACCGCAGCCTGGGCTTCATTTTCAGCGATATCAGCCGGCTGGCGCGCAAGGAATTTGACCGCCGCGTGGCCGGCCTGGAGCTTACGCGCTCGCAGTGGCTCTTCCTCTATCACCTCGCGCGGCAGCCCGGCTGCACGCAGAGCGAACTGGCGGAGAGCCTGCAGATGGAGCGCATTTCCGTCAGCCGGCAGGCGAGCCGGCTGGAACGCGCGGGCTGGATCGAGCGCCGCGACCACCAGCGGGACGGCCGGGCCTATCACCTGCACCTGACGCCGAAGGCCGAGCGGATCGCCCTGCGCCTGACCGGCCTGGCCGGGCGGCTGCGCGAGGATTACCTCAGCGGCCTGCCGGCTGCGCGGCGCACGGCCTTGATCAACGACCTTTTGCACGTCAAAACCAACCTCCTCCAGATGGAGGCGAACGCCCGCTGATGAAAACCTCCGCCCCTTCCCGGTCCCTGAAACTTGCCACCCTCTCCCTGCTGGGCGGCGCCCTCCTGTGGTCCGCTGCCGGCTGCAGCCGCTCCGGCCGCGCCGCGCCTGCCGCGCCCGTGGTGCCGGTGCAGACGGCGGTGGCCGTGCAGCGGGATGTGCCGCGCCGGGTGGAGGCAATCGGCAACGTGCAGGCGCTGCGCTCGGTGAGCGTGAAATCCCAAGTCGACGGCATCATTGCCGAGGTTAATTTCCAGGAAGGCCAGGAGCTGAAGGCGGGCGACCTGCTCGTGTCCCTCGACCGCCGCCCGCTTGAAAACAGTCTGCTGATTGCCCGGGCCGACCAGGCCAACGCCCGCGCGATGGCCGCCCAGGCCCAGGCCGACCTTGACCGCTACCAGCAGCTCGACCGGCAGGCCGTGGTCTCGAAGGAGGAGTACATCCAGTACGTCACGAAAGCGGAGACGGCCAACGCGCAGGTGCAGGCCAAGGAGGCCGCCGTGAACAATGCCGAGCTGCTGCTCGGCTACACCTCGATCCGCGCCCCGATCGCCGGCCGCGCCGGCCAGCGCCTGCTGCACGAGGGCGCACTGGTGAAGGCCAATGACAACAGTTTCACGCTGGTGACCATCAACCAGATCGCGCCCGTCGCCGTGAGCTATGCGGTGCCCGAGCGCGCGCTGGATGAAATCCGCGCGGCCTTCGCGGCCGGCCGCGCCACGGTCACCGTCACGGAGCGCATGTCCGGCACCACCCGCGAGAATGGCCGGCTGGAGTTCATCGACAACACCATCGATCCCACCACTGGCATGGTCACCCTCAAGGCGGTCTTCCCCAATGAGGACGACGCCCTCTGGCCGGGGCGCTTCGTGTACGTTGTCACCCAGGTCGGCGTGGATCGCGGCGCCATCGTCGTGCCCTCGACCGCAGTGCAGAACAGCCAGAGCGGCTCCACGGTTTACGTGGTGAAGGCCGACGCCACCGTCGAACTGCGCACGGTGAAGGTGGCCCGCACCGACGGGGACAACACGCTGCTGGCCGAGGGCATCAAGGCCGGCGAGACGGTCGTGACCGACGGCCAGCTCCGCCTGCTGCCCGGCATGAAGGTCGAGGCGCACCGGATTTCCGGCCAACCCGTCACGGCGGACGCCCCTGCGGCGGCGCCCAAGAATTCCTGACCACCCGACGCCCATGAATCTCCCGGAACTCTGCATCCGCCGGCCGGTGATGACCACGCTGCTCACGGGGGCGCTGTGCCTCTTTGGCGTCATGGCCTTCCGGCTCCTGCCCGTGAGCGACCTGCCGACCGTGGATTTTCCCACCATTGTGGTCGGCGCGAGCCTGCCGGGGGCGACGCCCGAGACGATGGCGAGCGCGGTGGCGACCGTGCTCGAGCAGCAGTTTTCCACCATCGCGGGCATCGACTCAATGACCTCGACGAGCGCCACGGGCTCCACGTCGATCACCCTGCAGTTCACGCTGGACCGCAACATCGACGCCGCCGCGCAGGACGTGCAGGCGGCCATCGCTGCGGTACAGCGCCGGCTCCCGACGGACATGCCGTCGCCGCCCTCGCTGCGCAAAACCAATCCGGCGGACCAGCCGGTGCTCTACCTCGCGCTTAGCTCCCCCACGCTCCCGCTGTCCGTCGTGGACGAATACGCCGAGACGATGATGGCGCAGCGCATCTCCAGCGTGGACGGCGTCTCCCAGGTGCAGGTCTACGGCGCACAGAAATACGCGCTGCGGGTCCGGCTCGACCCGCGGCTGCTCGCGAGCCGCGGCATCACGCTCGACGAGGTGAAGACCGCGCTCAGCACCCACAATGTCAACCAGCCCACCGGCCTACTTGACGGCTACCGGCAGTCGGTGCAGATCCTGGCCAGCGGCCAGCTGGCGAACGCCTCGGAGTTCACCGGCCTCGTGGTGGCGTACCGCAACGGCGCCCCGGTGCGCCTGGGGGAACTCGCGCAGGTGATCGACAGCGTGCAGGACGCGCGTGTGGCCAACTGGTTCGGCGAGCGCGGGCCCGACGGGAAGCTGGACCCGACGCGCTCGATCGTGCTGGCGGTGCAGAAGCAGCCCGGCGTCAACACCGTCGAGGTGGTGGGCCGGGTGCGCGCGCTGATGCCGATCTTCGCGAAGCAGCTGCCCGAGTCGGTGCACCTGGGCGTCCTGCGCGACAACTCCGAGGCGGTAAAAGCCTCGGTGCGTGACGTGGAGTTCACCCTGCTGCTCTCGATCGCGCTGGTCGTGTTGGTGATTTTCATCTTCCTGCGCTCGGTCTGGGCAACGATCATCCCGAGCGTGGCCATCCCGATGGCGCTGCTCGGCACGTTCGTTGCGATGTACTTCTGCGGCTACTCGCTCGACAACCTCTCGCTGCTGGCGCTCACGCTCTCGGTGGGCTTCGTGGTGGATGACGCCATCGTCATGCTCGAGAACATCATCCGCTACATCGAGGGCGGTATGGGCGTGCGCGAGGCGGCGTTCAAGGGCTCGAAGGAGATCGGCTTCACGATCATGTCGATGACCCTGTCGCTGGTCGCGGTGTTCATTCCCCTGATGTTCATGGGAGGCATCCTCGGCCGGCTGCTGCACGAGTTCGCGGTGACGATCACGGCGGCGATCCTGGTGTCGGGCGTGGTCTCGCTGACGCTCACGCCGATGCTTTGCAGCCGGTTTTTGAAGCCGCACGGCACGGGCACTCCCGCCGGGACGTCGGCGCACGGCCGGCTGTACGCGTGGAGCGAGCAGGCCTTTGGCCGCGTGCAGAAATTCTACGAGCGCACGCTGCACTTCAGCCTGCGTCACCGGGTGGCGGTCGTGTCGATCGCGGCCCTGATGGCCGGGCTGACCGTCGGGCTGGTGAAGGTGCTGCCGCAGGGTTTTATCCCGACGGACGACACCGGCATCGTGCTGGTCTTCACGGAGGCCGCGCAGGACATCTCGTTCGAGGAGATGGTGCGGCACCAGCAGGCGGCGGCAGCGATCGCCGCGCAGCAGCCGTATGTGGACGCGATGATGTCGGCGATGGGCGGGGCGGGCAGCGCCACGCCGAACCAGGGCCGCATATTCATGCGCCTCAAACCGCGTGACCAACGGCCGGCAATTGACGTGATCATGAACGACCTGCGCAAGAAGCTGTCGGTGGTGCCCGGCCTCCGCGCCTACCCGCAGATCCCGCCAGCCATCCGCATCGGCGGCCAGCTCACCAAGGCGCTCTACCAGTTCACGCTCACCGGCAGCGACCTCAAGGAACTCTATGTGGTGGCCGGTGCCATGGAGAAAAAATTCCGCGGTCTCCCGGACCTGTTGGCGGACGTCAACAGCGACCTGCAGATCACAAGCCCGCAGCTGCGCGTGGATATCCAGCGCGACCGCGCGGCGACGCTTGGGATCACGCCGGCGCAGATCGAGGATGCGCTCTACAGCGCCTTCGGCACGCGGCAGGTCTCCACCATCTACACGCCGACCAACCAGTATTACGTCATCATGGAGGTGGCGCCGGAATTCCAGCGCGACACCGCGGCGCTCTCGCTCATCTACCTGCGCTCGCGCAGTGGGAAGCTGGTCTCGCTCGACACGGTGGCCACGCTGCGCCGCGACGTCGGTCCGCTGACGGTGAACCACCTCGGCCAGATCCCGGCGGTCACGATCTCGTTCAATCTCAAGACGGGCGTGTCGCTCGGCGACGCGACCGCGGCCATCGCGCAGCTCGCCACCGAGGACCTGCCGCCGACCGTGAGTTACAGTTTTGTGGGCGCGGCGCAGGCCTTCGCCGCGTCGCTGGCGGGCATGGGCCTGCTGCTGGTCACGGCGGTCATCGTCATCTACATCGTGCTGGGCATCCTGTATGAGGATTTCATCCATCCGTTGACGATCCTGTCCGGCCTGCCGGCGGCGAGCTTCGGCGCCCTGGTCACACTGTGGGCGTTTCGCCAGGAGCTGAATATCATGGGTTACGTCGGCGTCATCCTGCTGATCGGCATTGTGAAGAAGAACGCCATCATGATGGTGGACTTCGCGATCGCGAGGGAGCGCGAGCAGGGAAAGGCGTTCGACGCCGAGAAAGCCATCGTCGAGGCCTGCCTCGTGCGCTTCCGGCCGATCATGATGACGACATTCGCCGCCCTGGCGGGCGCGTTTCCCATCGCGCTGGGCCTCGGCACCGGGTCCGACTCGCGCCGGCCGCTGGGCCTGGCGGTGGTCGGCGGGCTGCTCGTGTCACAGCTGCTGACGCTCTACATCACGCCGGTCATCTTCGTCTACATGAACCATTTCACGACCTGGCTGAGGCACCGCCGGACCGCCGTGGCGCCCGTCGCCGCCGGCAAATTCGTAGGGGCCAAATAATCCCGCGGCCCGCGGGCGCAGCTTGCGCCCCGGACGGCGGCCGTCGATAAAATGCGGGTGAACTTTATCCGCCGTTCGCAGTCCCACCCATTCTGACCGTATGAAGACCAAGCCATTCCTCGCCCTTGCCACCACCACGGCCGCCCTTGCCCTTTGGGCGGGCTGCGCGAGCGAACCCGGCGCGATCGCGCCGCAGGACTCCACGAAGTACACGCTGGAGAACACTGAGAATTTCGAGCTGCTCGGCAAGACCACCCAGACCGCCGTGGCCGGCACCGGCCTGCAGCCGCGCGTGCTGCCCGACGGCCGCCTCGAGGTCGTGGCCAGCGTGAAAAACCGCGAGAACCGCAAGGTGCGGATCCAGGTCAACTGCGTGTTTAAGGACGCGGCGGGCTTCACCACGGGAGACGAGACCCCCTTCGAGACTGTCGAGCTCGCGGCGAACGCGACCGAGGCGGTGCGCTTTACCGCGGCGAACACCCTGGCAAAAAAATACACCATCCGCGTGCGCGAGGTGAATTGAACGGGGCCGCGCCACGGGGCGCCGGCCCGGCGCCGGCTAGAACCACACGCTGCGGAGGTGCATGGCCGCCTGGGCCAAGATCAGGACGGCCACAAGGATCGCCACCCAGCGTGGCCGGGTCGCGAGCCGCTGGTCCACCTCGGAAAACATGACCAGACCGAAGCTCCACAGCGACGGAATGACGAGGCGCGACAGCCAGTAGCCCCAGTCGTAGACATTTTCCATGTAGGGAAAGCTCAGGACCAGCGGCAGGTACCAAGCCAGCGCCATCATACCCCAGATGATCACGCCGGTGGACGGCGCGAACCGCGGTTTGACCAGTGTGGCCACGGTCCGGAACGTGAACAGCAGCATCGCGAGGATCATACCCGCGGAGGTCACCAGGCCGAGCCGGACCGACCATTTCGAGAGGGTTTTTTGCGGCTCGGGCCGCACCTGGCCGTTGTCGAGCTGGCCGTCGTTGGCGTAGTCAAGGACGTCGGTGTAGGTGCTGAGCTGGATCAGGGCCGGGTAACTGTAGTTCTCGTGGTACGGCAGGCCGTAATGCAGGGCGCCGTCGATCATCTCGTTTTCCCAGTAGCCCGGGGCGTTAAAGATGCGGCCGTCCGTGGACTTGACCAGTAGCAGGTCACACCAGGTCATGTCGCCCGCGCCCTCCCAGTGAAAGGAGTGGTGCTTGGGATCCTTCGCGAGTTGGACCTCGGCCTGGTGGTTGATGTAGGCGAAGGCCAGGGTCGGGGCGGGTAGCGTCAGGGCGGCGACCAGCAAGCCCCGCTGCCACGAGAGCCGCCCGCAGCGCCAGGTCAGGATCACCGCCACCAGCACCGCCGCCGGCAGGATGACAAAGGGGAAGCGGGCGAAATTTCCGAGGACCAGCGCCGCGCCGGTCAGGGTGGCATAGCCCAGACACGCGCGGAGGGAGACCGACTCGAGGCTGCGCAACAGGGCCCAGACCGTGAGGGCAAAGGGCAGCTGTGCAACCGTATCCCCGGCGTAGACGACGACAGCCACCTGGGTGGAGGGGAGAAAGCCCACGAACGCGACGGCGGCGAGGCGCAGCCACGGCGACGCGATGAAACGCCGCGTGCTGTCATGCACGAACCACAGGGCGAGCGTGTTCATCAGCACGTAGATCACGGCGGCCATCTCGTAGGGCGCCTTGCCGTGGGTCAGCCAGTGCCCGATCACCCCGAGGGCGTAAAGCAGCGGGCGGTTGGTGAAATCCTGCGGGAACCACCGGCCGGCATCCGTCAGCATCGCCTCGGTCCCTTTGGTGTGCAGGTAAAAATCCTGCCCGAAGACCGTGTTGGTGTGGATGTGGTTGAAGCCCGCCGCGGTAAACCCGGCGAGTAGCAGCCATCCGGCCCAGTGTTCCCACCTTGGGCTCGCGGCGGCGAGGGCGGGGGTTCCGAACGATGGGGTGGAAGTCATGCGGCGGGGCGTGGAACTTGGGTCGCTTGAAAGCGGGATATTGAACCCGACGCCAGCAAAAACCCGGCGCCGCCCGGGCCCGGGCGGCCCCGCGCCCTTGCTTAAGCGCGGGCGACCCGTCCCCGGCGCCCCAGCCGGGATTGTAACCTAATGGGTTACAACTTTCCCGGCGGGTGGGCGGCCTGGACGGCGAGCCGGGTTTTTACCTCGGCGAGCGTCAGGCCGGTGATGCGGACCCGCTTCTGGCGCGATTTGCCGCCCTGGGCCACCGTGACGGCCCGGCGGGGGAGCGAGAGTTGCTCCGCGAGAAAGTCACAGAGCTCATCGTTGGCGCGACCCTCCAGCGCAGGCGCGTGGACTTTCACCTTGAGCGCGTCCCCGAGCCAGCCGGCGACCGCGTTGCGCGGGGCGTTGGGAATCGCCTTGAGCGCGAGCAGGCAGGACGGGGCCGGCATCTTCAGCCGAGGGCCTCGGCGAGCGTGGCAATGATGTCGTCCACCGGCTCCGTGCCGATGGACAGGCGGAGCAGGTCGGGATCGAGTCCGCCGGCGGTGAGCCCGGCGCGGCCCGCCGCGGTGCGCACAAGATCGAAGTGCGCCAGGTACATGAACGGGCAGATCAGGGTCGTGGTCATGCCGAAGCTCGGGCCCTTCGGCAGCCGCAGCCGGTCGTAGAACCGGTCGAGCGGGCCGCGCAGCGTGAACGTGATCACGCCGCCCACGGCGCCGGGCGTGCGGGCGATGGCCAGATAGTTTTTCCGCGAGGCCGGGTGCAGCGCCCAGTAAACGTCGCGCACGGCGGGATGGTTTTGGAGGAAGGCGACGACCTGCGGCACGCTGGCGTGCAGGCGGGCCAGCACGGCGGACGTGCGGTTGATCTCCACGGCGAGCCGGGCGAGGTCGCGGGCGTAGGCGGGCTCGAGTTTTTCAGAGATGAGCCGGCGGAGCAGGGCGGCGTCGGGTGTCGCGGGATTTACCACGACCAGGCCCGCGGTCAGGTCGCCGTCGCTGGCAGTGTACTTGGTCAGGCTGCTCACCACGACGTCGGCGTGGGACAGAATCGCGAGGTTGAAGACCGAAGTGATCGAGGGATCGAGCACCAGGCGGGCGCCGTGTTTCCGCGCGAGCGCGGCGAGGGCGGCGACATCGGGGGTCTGGATCAGGGGATTGGTCGGCACCTCGGCGACGATGCCAGCGACCCGGCCGGGGTGGGCGGCGAGGACCTGCTCCAACGCCGCGAGGTCGAACACATCCGCCACGTGCACGTAGTCAGCGGGGGTGCGGGTGAATTTCTGCAGGAGGGCGATGGTGTCGAGATAGAGCCAGCCGAGTTGGATCCAGACCGTGCGACCCGCGGCGGCTTGGAGTTCGGAAATCGCGCGGAAGGCGCCGTCCACGGCGTTCATGCCGCAGTTCGTGAGCAGCAACTGGTCATCCGCGAGGCCGGGAAACGCCGGGCGCAGCTGCCGGCGAACCTCGGCGGCGGCGTCGCCGGCGTACAGCTCCTCAGGGGCGGCGGCGGCGAGCAGCCCGCGGCGGACGAGTTCATCCTCGGCGGCGCGGGAGGAGAGGAAGCCGCCGACATGCTGGAGAAACATCTTGGCCCGTGCAGCCAGTTCCGGCGAAGGCGGGTGGGCGACGCCGTGGATCCCGTGGTCGGAGAGACGCACGCCGCCGGTGGCGCCGAGCTGTGCGGCGAGCCGGTCGGCCATCGCCGCCGAGGACGTCAGCCAGAGCGTGTGAGCCCCGAGGCCGTGCGCCCGCGACAGTTCGGCGGCGAGCTGGTGGAGGAAGGGATGCACCACGAAGCGCGGGTAACCCGAGGTCAGGTGCCGGGTGATGGCCGGGTCTTTTTCCTCGTACCCGCGGACGGCGGCCATCGTCGGCAGGCTGCACGAGACGGCGTGCAGGCTGGCCGGGATGCGCTGGCCGAGCGGAAGCGGAGTGAAGACGGACATGGTCGGAGGGGAGGCGATTGTCGGCCGCACGGCCGGGACTTGGCAACAGGAAGGTGCGTCATCCGCCGTCCAAGCCATCATCGCGGAAACGCGGAGGGGCGGAAAGACCGGGCAGCAAACCCCGGACAGCTTCAGCCTGGCTTCGAAGGTCTTTCTCCCGGTCTTTTCTGCCTCTCCGCGTTTCCGCGATAAAACGGTTTGCGCCCGGCGGCAGGCCCGCATTGAACGGGCGCGCATGAAACTGGTCTCCTGGAACGTCAACGGCATCCGTGCCGCGCTGCGCAAGGGCGCGATGGATTATTTCACGGCGGTGGACGCCGACGTGATTTGCCTGCAGGAGACGAAGGCGCACCCGGGTGACGTGCAGCACGTCGCCTGGCCGAAAGGCTACGAACCATTCTGGAACAGTGCGGACAAGAAGGGCTACAGCGGCACCGTGGTGCTCACGCGGATCAAGCCCCGGGAAGTGTCGTACGGCCTCAAGTCGGAGGCGCATGACCGGGAGGGGCGCGTGATCACGGCGGAATTTGATAAATTTTACCTGGTGAACGTCTACCAGCCGAACTCGCAGCGCGGGCTGACGCGGCTCGAGTACCGCACGCAGGAGTGGGACCCGGTGTTCCTCGCCCACCTGCGGAAGCTGGAGAAAAAGGGGAAACCAGTGGTTTTCTGCGGCGACCTCAACGTCGCGCACACCGAGCTGGACTTGACGAATCCCAAGACGAACCGGCGCAACGCGGGCTTCACGGACGAGGAGCGCAACAACTTCGCCACGGTGCTGAGCAAGGGCTTCGTGGACACGTTCCGTGAGTTCGAGCCGGGCAACGGCCACTACACCTGGTGGAGCCAGATGATGAACTGCCGGGCGCGGAACATCGGGTGGCGCGTCGATTATTTCGTGGCCTCGGAAAAGCTGCGCCCGTCGCTGAAGCGCGCGTGGATCTCCCCCGAGGTCATGGGCAGCGACCACTGCCCGGTGGGGCTGGAGCTGGCGTGATTCGCGTGGCCTTTGCGCGGCCGGAGTGCAGGATTTTCCCGCGATGACCGAACTCAAGGAGCTCATGCTGCAGCCGACCCGCCGCACGCTCGCCGTGGCGGAGAGCCTGACGTGCGGCCACGTGCAGGCGCGCATCGGCGCGATCTCCGGCGCGTCGGAATTTTTTCTCGGCGGCATCACGGCGTACACGCTCAACCAGAAGGTCCGGCATCTCGGCGTGGACCGGGCCGGGGCCGTGCCGGTGAACTGCGTGGCGGCGGCGGTGGCGGAGGAGATGGCCCGCGGGGTGTGTGCGCTCTTTGGCAGCGAACTCGGGCTGGCGACGACGGGTTATGCCGAGCCGGCGGCCGGCGTGCCGGTGCCGTTTGCGTTCTGGGCGCTTGCGCACGAGCTGGGTGGCGGCCGCCGGACGGTGCGCAGCGGCCGGGTGGAGTGCCCGGGGGCCACGCGCGGGCAGGTGCAGGAGAAGGTCGCCGCGGCCGTGGTCGCGGAGCTGGTGAAGTATCTGCGCGAACTGCGCGGGTAAGCGTCGGGCGATCCCGCCCGGCTTCACGTCACCGTGTTCTGCAGGAACTCGATGCTTTCGCCGTTGGGGCCCTCGCAGAAAAAGATGCGGACGGGCACGGGCCCGAGGCTGGTGGTGTTCGGGATCGTCACGTCACGGGGTTCGACCGTGATCTTGTAGCCGGCGGCCCGGACCCGCTCAGCCACGGCATCGAGGCGCGTGGTGCGCAGCGCGTAGTGATTCACCGCGCCGTTCGTCGGGCCGGAGTAGGCGAGGTCTTCAAACACCTCGATGTAATTGCCGTCGCCGGCGTCGAGCATCACCGCCCGCGTGGGGGCTTCGCGCCAAGCCACCTTGTCCGTGCAACCGAGCAGGTCCTTGTAGAACCGCATGGTGGCGTCCCAGTCCTTCGTCTTCATGCAGACGTGGTGAAAGCCGCCGTTGCCGAGGATGGAATTCATAGGGAAGTTGAAACGCCGTTAGGGCCCAATTTAAGGTTCGTCATTCTGAGCCGGGCGAAGAATCCAGTGCGATGTCGTCGCGGGCTTCGACCGCCTCCAACTGGATTCTTTCCTTCGGGCAGAATGACAATCCGCGGCGGCTCGGCTGCCGCTTACGGCGCGATCTGCTTCACGAAATCCATCAGCGGCTGCACTTCGGGCACGGGCTTGACCCAGTCGCTGTAGAGGAGTTCGGGCATGGTGTACGGCGTCGAGTAGAGGGTGTAATTGGCCTCGTCGTTCCGCTCGATCCAGCCGGATTTGACCGTGGCGCCGGCGTAGAGGCCGCGGGCCTTGCCGTAGACGATCACGGGGGTGGCGAGCAGCGCGCGGTTGACCTTTTCACTGGCCGCGTTGCTCGGGCCAACGACGGCCTTGGCGTCCACGCCGACGTTGAAGCGCCGGTTGAAAATCATGCGCGGGGTGGCGTCGTCGGTGATGATCAGGATGGTCTCGGCGGTGTTGGAACCGATCTGGAAGCCAAAGCTGACTTCGCCGGCGCCGATGAGGACGGGCAGGCTCCAGCGGCCGTTCGCCTGCTTCACCATGATGACGCCGTAACCGTCCTTCACGCCGATGATGAAGCCGACCTTGACCTGGTTGGTGATCACGATCGCGTGTGCCTGGGCCAGCACCGCGGCGGGGATGGCCGTCTCGGGTTTCGCCATGAACTCGCGCAGGATGGCCTCGCAGGATTCGACCCGCGTGACGTAATCGGCGCGCGGATCACTGGCGGCAGAGCAAAGGGAGGCCGCGCCAAAGAGCGCGAGCAGGGACGACAGGAGGAGTTTCTTCATGACTGGAATTGGGAGCTGATTTGCGGTCAGTGTATGCACGGTCGCGCCGACTTGGAAAGCGCCGAGTGAGGTTGGTTCCTTTGGCCGCTCACTCGAGACCCCGCGCGGTCAACTCGTCCTCGTCCCAGCCCAGATAATGGCCGAGCTCGTGCAGGTAGGTCAGGCGGGTCTCCTCGCGGAAGACGGCCGGGTCGCCCTCGGCGAGGTCCCACAGGTTTTCGAGGTAGAGCAGGATTTCGGGCGGGGCGGGCGAGTCGTGGGCCAGCTCGGTGCCGTGCGGATGACCGCTGAACAACCCGAGGATGTCGGGCTCGAAGCCCTCGGCGAGCACGCTGGGGTGCGGCGCAGCCTCGTAATGCACGGGCACGGCGAGGGCGAGCGGCCGGATGGCCGGCGGGAGCTGGCGCTGGGTCGCCGTCACGGTGGCGGCGGCGAGTTCGGTCAGGCGGGCGAGGTTCACGGCCGAAGTTCGGCGGAAAGGTCGAATTGCTCAAATCGCTGGCCGAGCCACCAGATTCCGCACCCGACCTCGGCGACGAGGATCACCAGCACGGCGACGGCGGCGAGGGCCACCGCGGCGACGAGTCCGATCAGCCACTGGGTGGCGAAGATCAGGGCGAACGCCCCGAGCGCGGCGGGCAGCAGCGCGAACAGGACGACGAGGAACTGGCCCGCGATGAAGATGATCCGCTGCCCCAACATCTCGATCCCGCGCTCGCTGCGGTTGCGCATGGACTGAGCCCAGGCGGGGAAAACCAGGGCGGCGGCGTTGGGCACGAGCAGCTGCAGGGCGCAGAGCACCGGAATCAACGGCACCAGGCAGACCGCCACGGTGACCCGCAACTCGGGGGTGAGCCAGCCGAGCGAGTGCGGATGAAACGTGAGCACCATGGTCAGCAAGGCCAGCCAGAGCAGCGCGGTGAGAATGGCGACAGGCGTGAGGATCTCGCCGAGCATAACCTGCCAGCCGCGCAGCGGGTAGGTTTTGAGGATGTCGATGTTCAGCAGGTCGCCGCGCAAATCCTGCCGGGCGACTTGTGGCCCGAGGAACAGGGCTTGGGCCGCCACCACGAGCGCCAAGGTCCCGATGGCGGTCAGCATGAAGCGGTAGTCCGGACTCCGTTCCAGCCAGTGGCAGCCGACGACGATGACTGCGGCCATGATCCCGACCACGCGCGGCCGGAACCAGGTGTAGGTGGAGAGCAGGTTCTTCCAGAGAAACGCGAGCTCAGGCCGGCCGGTGGTGGCGAGCCGGAACGGGGCCGGGCGGGCCTTGATCGCGCCGCTCGCGGCGCGCCAGTGGCCCTCGCGCACGGCGGCGATCTTGGCGGCGCGCTTTTCGGACTTGGCGATGGACGCATCCTCAAACGAGACCTCCGCGCGCAGCACCCAGGCGTAATGGAGGGCGAACACGAGCAGCGCCGGGCCCAGCGCGGCCAGAAATGCCGGGGTGTCCGCCGCGAAGAACGGTCCGACCACGGCCTTGGCCGGCAGCAGCAGCCACCGCAGCGGGCCGGTGGCCAGCAGGGTGTCCAGGTAGTCCGCCACGGTCTGGAGGCTGGCAAAATCCGGACTTTGCGGTGCCCGCAGGTCACGCCAGAGCCAGCCGACGGTCACGAGCCCGACGAGCGCGACGAGCCCAAGCACGGCGAACCGCCGGCGCCACGGCGTGATGCCGTTGTCCATCAGCCGCGTGATCGCGAACGACGAGCCCATGAAGTGCAGGTTCAGCGTCGCGAGGATGAACCACCAGCCGATGCCGTGCGTCAGGGCACTGCCGCCGAGAAACCCCCAGCTCCCCGTGACCAGCGTGATGATCGCCGCGGTGAAGACGATCGCGACCTGGGAATTGATCAGCTTGTACCAGATCAGCGTCCGCCGGCGGATGGGCGCGGGAAACAGGAACGCGATTTCCGCCTCGCTGAAAGTCAGGCCCGCCCGCTGGTCGGGCAGAATCCAGCCGAGGGCGACGATCACCAGCAGGACCAGCGCCCCTAGGGCGACCAGCGTCGGCAGCAGCTCGGGAGGCACGGTGACCGGGATGTGACCGCCCGGGCCGTGGTAGGCCGGCCGGCTGGCCGTGAACCGGCGGAAGAACATCAGGTAGAAGTAGCCCGCGCCGACGATGGCGCCGACGAGGTACTTGGGCTGCTTCAGCCGCCGCACACGCGACAGCACCACGTTTTTCAACGACGTGAGCCGCAGGTAGAACAGGGCGCCGAGCATGGCGGGTCAGCTTTCCGTGCCGCCGGTGGCGCGGATGAAAATTTCCTCGAGGCTGACGTTGGCCTCGCCGTTGGCGAACCGGGTCGACACGTCGGCGAGGGTGCCATCGGCGATCTTTCCGCCGTTTTTCAGGATGAGCACGTGGGAGCAGACCTCCTCGAGCAGGTGCAGCAGGTGCGAGCTGAGCACGACGGTGGCGCCGGCGCGGGCACGCTTGAGAATCGAGTCCTTCATCCGGCGGATGCCGAGCGGGTCGAGGCCGGTGAGCGGCTCGTCGAAGAACATCACCGACGGCGAGTGCAGCAGGCCGCAGGCGATGGCGAGTTTCTGCTTCATGCCGCGCGAGAGCTCGCCGGGGAGCTGGTCGGCCTTGCCGGCGATTTCCAGCTCCTCGAGCAACGGCTGAGCGAGGGCCTCGTGGTGGGCGACGCCGTAAATGCAGGCGACAAACGCGAGGTGTTGCCGCACGGTGAGATAATCGAACAGCCGCGGCTCATCCGGGAAGAACGCCAGGGAGCGCTTCGCGGCCACCGGGTCGGCGGTGAGGTCCTGGCCGGCGATGCGCACGGTGCCGGCGGTGGCGGGGATGATGCCGGCGAGGCAGCGCAGCGTGGTGGTTTTGCCCGCCCCGTTGGGACCGACGAGCCCGAGCACTTCGCCCGGCCGCACGGTGAAGGAGAGATCCTTCACCGCCGTGAACGCGCCGTAGCGCTTAATGAGTCCGGTCACCTCGATCATGGCGCGGAACGCTGGGGCGGAAGATCCGGGGCGGCAAGCCCGGGGCGAAATGACCTGTAACCGGGCCTGGGTGGGGGCGTCATGGGCTGTATTACCCATGAAAACTTCATTTAAACTCCTCACCCTCCTCAGTCTCACCGCCCTCGCCGCCGCGCCGTTGCTGCGCGCCGAGCAGGCTTCTCCCGCTCCTCCGGCCGCCCCCGCGGGGGCCCATCAGCGCCCGCCCCGCGGTGACCGGCTGAAGATGCTCGCCGAAAAGCTGTCGCTCACGGAGGCGCAAAAGACGCAGATCAAGCCCATCCTGGAGAAAGCAGCGCAGGAGGGCATGGCCCTCCGGGACGACGCGGCGCTCTCAAAAGAGGACAAGCGCGACAGAATGATGGCCATCCGCAAGACCTCACATGACCAGATCCGCGCCCTGCTGACCCCGGACCAGCAGAAGACCTTTGAGGCGATGCCGCCGCCCGAGCGCGGCCATCGCGGACCGCCGCACGGCGATGACGCCCCGCCGCCGAAGGCGTAAGTAGATTTGTCAGGGTTGGTCGGCCGCCGTGGCGGGGTGCCACGGCGGCCTGTTTGCGTCCGGAGGAGGGGGTTCATCTCAAGGACGATTATTTATCGCGAAAGCGGGGAGGAGAGGAATTTGGGAATAATCCCTGCAGACTTGAATCGGGTGCCGCGTTTTCGCTCCTTCGCGCTGCCGCGATAAAGTTTTGCACCTTTCGCTTCGACTCCGGCTTTGCCCCCCAGCACCGTGCGCCATGCTGGAAAAAATACGCGTCGTGGTCGTGGGTGGGGGAGCAGCGGGCTATTTCGCGGCCATCACCTGCGCGGAAAAGCTCGGCGCGGCCGGCTCGGTCACCCTTTACGAGGCCACGGCGCATCCGCTGGCCAAGGTGCGCGTCTCGGGCGGCGGCCGTTGCAACGTCACCCATGCCTGCTTCGAGCCGCGCGAGCTGGTGAAGCGGTACCCGCGCGGCGGGCGCGAGCTGACGGGCGCGTTTCACCGGTGGCAGCCGCGTGACACGATCGAATGGTTTGCCGCGCGCGGCGTGGAGACCAAGACCGAGGCGGACGGGCGCATGTTTCCCGTGACGGATGACTCGGCGACAATCGTGGACTGCCTGACCCGCGCGGCGGAGTCGGCCGGGGTCACCGTGTTCACCAGCATCGGCGTGCGAAAAGTGGAGCGGTTGCACCGGGCGGGCGCGACGCCGGATTTCTGGCTCACGCTGACCGACGCCTCGACCGTGCGCTGCGACCGGCTGTTGCTGGCGACCGGCGGCAACAAATCCTCCGCGGGCCTCACCATCGCGGCCGAGCTCGGCCACACCATCGAGCCGCCGGTGCCGTCGCTGTTTACCTTTCACATTGATGATGCGCGGCTGATCGGCCTGTCCGGCGTGTCACTCGAGAACGTCATCACCAGCGTGCCCGGCACGAAGCTGAAGGAGTCCGGCCCGCTGCTCATCACGCACTGGGGCCTGAGCGGCCCGGCGGTGCTGAAACTGTCGGCGTGGGGCGCGCGCGAACTCGCGGCGTGCAATTACGAATTCAAGCTCGGGGTGGATTTTGTGCCGCTGCACAAGCGCGACTCGCTGCTCAAGGCATTCGCGGCGACGCGGGGTGGACACGCCAAGAAGCAGCTGGCCACTTGGAATCCGCTGGGCCTGCCGCAGCGGTTTTGGGAGCGGATGTTGACGACCGCGGGCATCGCGCCGGGGACGCAGTGGGCGGGGGTGTCCGCCGCGGCGCTGGGCGTGCTGGCGACGCTGCTCACGGCGGCGGAGTTCACCGTGGTGGGCAAGAGCATGAACAAGGAGGAATTTGTCACCTGCGGCGGCGTGCGGTTGAGCGAGGTCGAGTTCAAGACCATGGAGAGCAAGCTCTGCCCTGGACTGTATTTCGCCGGCGAGGTGCTCGACATCGATGGCGTGACCGGCGGTTTTAATTTCCAGTCCGCCTGGACCACCGGCTGGCTCGCGGGTCAGGCGATGGGCGGGGCGGCCTGACGTAGGTCGGGGTTTATCCCCGGCAGGATTTCAGGGGGTCGGGCGTAAAGCCCGACCTACGGCTGAACGCGGCGGAGGCGCCGCGTCTCCATCATTGTCTCAATGAGAATCCGGCTTCAGCTCGGTCGGCATCATGTCCATTTTTCCGGTCGACGTGTTGCCGACGGGACCGGGGATGGTGCGGTGTTTTTGGCGGCGGACCACCGGATCCTCCAGCGCGGCGCAGGGCGTGCCGAAGCGCGGCTGCGCGTAGGGCAGGTGGGTGTCGCCGCGCGCGAGGATGTGGGAGGCGCTGCTCAGCAGCGTGACCGGATCCTGCCGCGGTGCGCCGGAGGCGGGCGTGATCGGACCCCACTGCGTGAACGAGCGGGCGTTGCAGTAATGGCTCACAAAGGAGCGGCGAAAGCGGTCGGTCGTGACGTTGGTCTTGCTGCGGTGGAGGACGTGGCCGTTGAAAAACACGACGTCGCCGGCCTTGGCCGGCACGAGGAGCTGCGGGTAGCGGTTGGCGATCGGGGCAAGCTGGTTGCGCGCGTCGTCGGTGTCGCTCACGCTCGCGACCTCCGGCACCCCGGGCAGCTGGCGGTCGCCGTACCACGGCTCGGGTGCGGGCGGCGGGTACACCGGCTCGACGTGGCTGCCGGCGGCCATCCACATGGCGCCGTTGTATTCGTCGCAGTCATCGATCGCGATCCATGCGCCGCAGAGCGTGTCCGGGTGCGTGGGAATGTAGAACGTGTCCTGGTGCCAGCCCTGGCCCGGCGAGCCGGGCGGCTTGAGGAACAGCATTGTCTGGAGCGCGAGGATATCCGGGCCGATTAGCGTCTCGAGCACGTCGAGCACGCGCGGATGCAGCATGTACCGTTCATGCAGCGGCACCTGGCGGTGCAGCATGTGGATGCGGGCGACGGCCTGGGCTTTTTCCAGCGGGGAAAGATGATCGGCGGGACGCGGCAGCCGGTCGGCCTCGGGCGTGTCGGGGTGCTGCTCCGGCACGCGGCCCTGCATCAGGTCCTCGGTGTGGTTCCGCAGTTCCTGGATGTCGGCGGCCGGGACGAGGCCGGGGATGACCACGTAGCCGTTGCGGCGGAAATTGCGGTAGTCGTCGATGGAGACCTTGTAGGGGGACAGGGGCATGGCGGCCGGTAGGTTGGTGGCGCGGTTGGGTCGCGACCAGCTATTTTGGACCCCGCCCCCCGGGCCGCCGCCACGATCCAGTGTAACCTATTGGGTTACACTGGATCGTGGCGCGAAATCTGCCCGCGGAGGGAGGGGAGGGGGAGGGACGGCGACGGGAGGCTCGCCAGCGGCGCGGGCCGGGCTTTGAATGCCGGTATGCATCTTCGCAAACTTGGCCGCAGTGATTTGAACGTCTCCGAGCTCTGCCTCGGCACCATGCAGTTCGGGTGGACGGCGGATGAGTCGGCGTCGTTCGCAATCATGGACGCGTTTGTGGCGGCCGGCGGCAACTTCATCGACACGGCGGACATCTACACGACGTGGGGGCCCGACGGCATCAAGGGCGGCGGCCGGTCGGAGGAAATCATCGGCCGCTGGATGAAGGCGCGCGGCAACCGCTCAAAGGTCATCATCGCGACGAAAGTGCGCGGCCGCATGTCCGACCGCCCGGAGGACGAAGGGCTGGGACGCGACCGTGTCATCCGCTGCTGCGAGGATTCGCTGCGCCGGCTGCAGGTGGACTGCATTGACCTTTACCAGACCCACTCGGCGGACCTGAAGGTGCCGATCGAGGAAACGCTCGGTGCGCTCGACCAGCTGGTGAAGGCCGGCAAGGTGCGCGTCATCGGCGCGTCGAACTACCCCGCGTGGCGCCTGATGGAGGCGCTGGCGCAGAGCGAGCAGCACGGTTACGCGCGGTTCAATTCCTACCAGCCGGAGTACTCGCTGATGGAGCGCGGGCTGTTCGAGACCGAGCCGCGTCCGCTGTGCCGGAACTACGGGCTCGGCGTGATTCCGTATTCGCCGCTGGCGGGCGGATTCCTCACGGGCAAATACCGCCGCGGGGTGAAGGTGGAGAGCGCCCGCGCGAGCGACATCGGGAAGAAATACGCCAACGAGCAGGGCTTTGCGGTGATCGAGCAGCTTGAGGTCATTGGCCGCAGCCACGGCAAGACGGTCGCGCAGACCGCGCTCGCCTGGCTGTTGACGAACCCGGTGGTAACCTCGGCGATCGTCGGCGCGAACACGCCGGCGCAGTTGCAGGATTCGTTCGGTGTGGTCGGCTACCGGCTGAACGCCGAGGAGATGAAGGCGCTCAACGACCTGACCAAGTATCCGATGAACTGGCGGGAAATCTGGGATTGAGTGGAACCGGAATGGTTCACCGCGATTGGCCGCGAATTTGGAGGATGAGCCAGGCCTATGGCACAGAGAGCACTGAGGAAACGATCCGAGATCACTGAGG
>Ga0209829_10000390_pt1 | contig 40792 bp, 42 predicted proteins | sample C_140205_EF_Meta_FD_187311 | JGI IMG/M metagenome (GOLD analysis project Ga0209829, IMG submission 187311) | Freshwater microbial communities from Lake Croche, Canada to study carbon cycling - C_140205_EF_MetaG (SPAdes) (version 2) | ecosystem: Environmental > Aquatic > Freshwater > Lake...
CGACCCAGACCCGTGTCATCGCCATCGAGCGCGACCACACCCCGGTCAAGCTGCAACCGCACCCGACCACCCGGCTGCGGGCCGGGGAAACCGCCTACCTGGTTGGCCCCTACCACGAACTGCTCGCGACATTGCGCAAGGGCCAGCGCGGGCAGCCTCCCGCAGTGCACCCCGCGTCGGCGGCGCGCCGAGACCGTTAGTCGGCGATGCCGAGTACCCGCAGTGCGTTGCCCTTGAAGATCAGCGGCAGCGCATCCTGCTCGATGCCCAGGGTGTCGAAGTCCCGCCGCCATCGCTCCAACGTGATGTAGGGGTGGTCGGTGCCGAACAGCACCTTGGTTCGCAGCTGCCGTCCGATCGCTCGAACCAGCTGGGGTGGAAAATATTTCGGTGACCATCCGGACAGGTCGATATAGCAGTTTGACTTGTGTGAGGCGATCGCGATCTGGGCGTCCACCCACGGCACCGCTGGGTGTGCCATAACGATAGTCAACTCGGGGAAGTCCGCCGCGACGTCGTCGAGGAACATCGGATCGGAATAGCGCAACTTGATACCGTGGCCGCCCGGCAGACCCGAGCCCAACCCGGTCTGGCCGGTGTGGAACAACGCGGGCACACCTGCGGCGGCGATCGCCTCGTAAATCGGATAGAACCTGCGATCGTTGGGCTCGAAGCCCTGCAGACTGGGATGAAACTTGAAACCCTTCACGCCGTGCTCACCGGTGAGTTCACGCACGCGGGCAACCGGGTCGACCGACAACGGATCGACGCTGCCGAACGGGATCAGGACGTCGTTATTGCAGGCGGCGCCCTCAATCAATTCCTCGACGGAGTTGGGACGGTGCCCGGATGCGGTGCCGGCGTCGACGGTGAACACCACCGCCGCGGTGTTGTGTCGGCGGTAGTGCTCAGCGAGTTCGTCGACGCGGCGGATGCGGTCGGGTCCGAGATTGAAGTAGCGATCTGTGGCGTGCGCGAGTTCGTCGTCGTAGGCGCAGTGGCCGTGGGAGTCGATTTCCACATGGGTGTGGAAGTCGATCGCGTCGACGGCGCCAAAGTCCACTCCGTACTGATAACCGCCCATCACGGCAGTCTAGGGACGTCAGAGCGGATTGGATTCAAGCTGAGGCGAAGACCGCAACAAACCGGTCCAGCGACTCTTCGATGTCGCCGCGCAATGCGGCCGCGACGATCATCCCGATTGGACCGAACAGGGCGGGGCCGCCGAGGTGGATGTCCAAGGTGAGCACCGTCGCGGGCTCAGGGCCGCCGACAGACCCGGTCCCGGCGATTGCGCCGGGCCGGACCTTGCCGATCAACTTGACCTTGACCCCGCCCGTTCCGACGCCGTTGAGCGTCATCAACTCCGGAGGCTTGAACGCAACAATCGTCCACCTGATCCGGTTGGGCATGCCCTTCACCTCGACGATGGACTCCACAACGGTGCCCTTATCGATGGTTTCAGGCAGCCGGGAACGCCACACCCGGTGAATGGTCAGCCACTCTTTGTACCGGGACAGGTCGGATGCGTGCTGCCAGGCCTGTTCAGGGGATAGCGGAACGTCTACGGAGACCGAGACTTTCGCCATCGAAAATTAGTGGCCGTCGACCTTGCCGTCGACCTTGTCGGCGACTTCAGCAGCCTTGTCGGCAACCTGGTCAGCAGCGCCTTCGGCGGCGCCCCTGGCGTCGGCGACTTTGTCGGCGACGACATCCTTTGCGTCGGCGACTTTGTCGGCGACGACATCCTTTGCGTCGGCGACTTTGTCGGCGACGGCGTCCTTGGCGGTCTGCGCCGCGTCGGTGGCCTTTTCGGCGACGTTGTGGGCCGTCTCCTGAACCTTGTCGACGGTCTCGCTGACGGCATCCTTGGCCTTGTCAGCGAGATTCTCAGCGGCTTCCTTGGCGTCGCCGAGTGCTTCCTTGGCCTTGTCGAATAACGACATGTGTGTTCACCCTTTCCTAATGTCGTGCGGGGACGGGCGCCATCCGATGACCCCGGTGACGTCCCAACTACCAACCTTAGTCATTACGCCGCCACAGCGCCCTCGGTTCCCCGAGAACCCTGCCCTGGATCCACCAGGACGCCTCAATCAGTACTGCGGCAAGCATTCCGATCAGCACTGCCGTCGCAGTCACTGAGAAGTCGGACGTATCGAGCATGAATTTTTGGCGGGCAATCGGCAGCGAGAAGATGAACACGTAGGACACTGCGGAAACCACAACCAGTCCCACCCGCCACCACTGATAGGGCCTGGCGACCACCGCCAGTACCCACAGTGCGCCGATCAGCAGGGTGATCAACGCCGCCGTCGACGCCTGCATCTGCTCAGCCGCAGTGCCGTCGCGGCCGGGGTATGCCAGCAGATACGAGATGAACGTCGAGATCCCCACCACCGCGCCGGCCGGCAGTGCTGCCGTCATCACCCGCCGGACGAACCCGGTGCGGGCGCGTTCGTTATTGGGCGCCAACGACAGGACGAATGCCGGGACGCCGATGGTGAACCAGGCGGCGATGGTGACGTGAATCGGCTGGAACGGATAGAGCAGGGGCTCGGTGTGGCCCCAGTGCGACACCAGTCCGGCCAACCCCACCAGCAGAGCTAGCAGCACCGAGTACACGGTCTTGGTCAGGAACAGGTTGGAGACCCGTTCGATGTTTCCGATCACCCGCCTGCCTTCGCCGACCACGTAGGGAAGGGTGGCGAACTTGTTGTCCAGCAGGACAATCTGGGCCACCGCACGCGACGCCGGACTGCCCGAGCCCATCGCGACGCCGATATCGGCGTCTTTGAGCGCCAGTACGTCGTTGACTCCATCGCCGGTCATCGCCACGGTGTGATCGCGGGACTGCAGCGCATGCACCATGGCCCGCTTCTGGTCTGGGCGCACCCGGCCGAACGTGGTGTACTCGGCCATCGCGTCGGCCAGCGCTGCGGGTTCACTCGGTAACTCGCGGGCATCCATAGTCTCGCCGTGCAGCCCCAGCGATCCTGCCACCGCACCCACCGACACTGCGTTGTCACCCGAAATCACCTTGACCGAGACATGTTGGGAGGCAAAGTAATCCAGGGTCTCGCGGGCATCAGGACGCACTCGTTGCTCAAGGATCACCAGCGCCACCGGCGTGACCCGACCAGGGGCATCAGCGGCATCGACGCTGCGTTCAGCCGAGCCGAGCAACAACACCCGCAGCCCTCTGGCGCCGATCTCCTCGGCCTGCGCGGCCACCGGCGACGCCGGGTCGAGCAACACGTCGGGAGCACCGATCACCCAGTTGCCGTTCACGCCGAACGAGGCACCGCTCCACTTCGTCGCAGACTTGAATGGCGCCACAGCTGTCGCGTTCCAGCCCGGCGGGTCTGGGAAGGCCTCTCCGATTGCCGCCATGCTGGCGTTGGGCCGGGTGTCATCGGCAGCAAGGGAGGCAAGTACCGCGGCAATCCGGTCGGCGTTCGCTGCGTCGAGTGGCCTGGCTTCCGCCAAACGCATGCCGTTCTCGGTGAGCGTCCCGGTCTTGTCGGCACACACCACATCGACCCGCGCCAGTCCCTCGATCGCGGGCAACTCCTGCACCAGACATTGGCGACGGCCCAATCGCACCACGCCGACCGCGAACGCGATCGACATCATCAGCACCAGACCCTCGGGCACCATCGGCACCAGTGCGCCCACCATCCGTAACACCGACTCCCGCCACCCGACGTTCGTGAGGAAGAGCTGGGTGTAGATGATCAGCAATCCGGTGGGCACTAACAGGTAGGTGATGAACTGCAGGATCTTGTTGATACCGCTGCGCAGTTCGGATTTCACCAGGGTGAACTTGCTGGCCTCCTCGGCAAGGCGGGCCGCGTAGGCCTCCCGGCCGACTTTGGTGGCGCGGTAGGCGCCGGTGCCGGCAACTACGAAACTGCCCGACATCACTTGGTCGCCAACGCTCTTGGCGATCGGGTCGGCCTCGCCGGTCAGCAGGGACTCGTCGACCTCGAGGGTGGCGGCTTCGAGCAGTTCCCCGTCGACGACGATCTGATCACCGGGGCCGAGTTCGATGATGTCGTCGAGTACCACTTCGTTGGGCGCCAGATCGGCGGTTCCGGACTGGCGGCGAACCGAGGGCCGGGCCTGGCCGACGATCGCCAGGCTGTCGAGGGTTTGCTTCGCGCGCCACTCCTGGATGATGCCGATGGCGCTGTTGGCGACGATGAGCAGTCCGAACAGTCCGTTGATCAACGACCCGGTCGCCAGCACGATCAACAGCAACACACCGAGGATTGCGTTGATCCGGGTGAAGACGTTGGCCCGAACGATTTCGGCGACACTGCGCGAAGCCCGACCCGGCACATCGTTGGTTTTACCTTCCGCGACTCGGATGGCGACCTCCGCGTCGGACAGACCCGTCACATGAATGACGGTCATCGCGCGATATTCACAACCGCCACCACGGCTCACTTACCGGCCGCGACGGGACCACCCGGCCACCCGGCTTGGGTACAGCGACCTCGACCGTAGCCGCGGCCGCCGCCTCGACAAGCCGTTCGGCCGGCTCAGCCCAGGGATGCGGGGCAAGCCGAAACGTCGCCCAGTGGATCGGAACCAGAACACCATGGTGCTCGCCATTAAGGTCCCGATGCGCCTGCACGGCTTCCTCGGGGTTCATGTGGATATCTGGCCACGACTTGTTATACGCACCAATGGGCAACAGGGTGAGATCGAACGGGCCGTGCGCGGCGCCGATATCGGTGAAGCTGCGGGTGTATCCGGTATCACCGCCGAAGTAGGCGCGGTGGCTGGACCCGATCACAGCCCACGACGCCCACAGGGTGTTGTTACGAGCCATGAAACGCCCGGAGTGATGCCGAGCCGGCGTGCAGACCAGTCTCAGATCGCCGATGGTGGTGACGGCATTCCAGTCCAGTTCGATGACGCGCGCCTTCGGTATCCCCCAGTGCCGTAGGTGCGCGCCGACACCCAGCGGTGCAATGAACGGACACCGCTGGCTGCGGGCCAGTGATCGCACGGTGTCCATGTCGAGGTGGTCGTAGTGGTCGTGGCTGATCAGCACTGCGTCCAAAGCGGGCAGCGCCTCCAGTGGCAGCGGCGGGGGGTGCAGTCGTTGCGGCCCCACGGATCGCGAAGGCGAGCAACGCTGACTCCACACCGGATCGGTCAGCAGCCGGTAGCCGTCGATCTCCAGAAGAGCGGATGCATGGCCGTACCAGGTGGCGGACAGCGGGCTGGCACGTCGGCGCCTGGGTGCTTCGGCAAGCGGGATCGCATCGCGCGGCGGGCTGGCCGAGCTACCGCTGATCATGTCGAAGAGCAGTTGACGGTTCTCTTCAACATCAAGACGCAGAGCGGAGGACGCATCGAGATCGAGGTTGCGGAACACGCCACCCCGGTAGTTGGGCGAGCCCTCGGCCACCGCATGAATGGCACCGGCACCGGCCCCCAGGGCCGCGGGCGTCTCCCGCAGAGCACCCAGTACCCAGCCGCCCGCAGCCAGCGACGCAGTCCCGGCTGCCAGCCGCAGCGCCGCCTTCCCACCCGGCAGCAGCGAGTTGACCGATGGTAAGCCGGACATGCGCTCAGGCCCCCACGAACCTCGGGGCGCGCTTCTCAACGCGGGCTACCTGCGCTTCGATCACGTCCTGGCTGCCCCATGCCTGGTCGAAAAGCTCTTTGTGCACCCCGACCTGTTCCTGGTAGGCGCCATCGTCGTTGAGTACCCGCTTGGAATGCCGCAGTGACAGTGGCGCCAACCCGGCAATCTCGGCAGCCCAGGCTTGCGCGTCAGCCAGGTCGCCGATCCGGTTGGCCATGCCGGTCTGCAGAGCCGTGGGAGCATCCAACTTCTCAGCAGCCAGCAACATGGCGCGGGCGCGGCCGTATCCGGCCAGCGCCGACAGCCGTCGGATGCTCCAGTTGTCCAGCGCCAGACCGTATCTGGCAATCGGAAACTGAAAATAGGCCTCGGCTGCAACCACCCGCAGATCGCACACCATCGCTAATTGGACGCCGGCACCGATGGCCGGGCCGTTCATGGCGGCGATCACCGGCATCGGCGCGGCATCGATGGCCAAGTTCAGCGCGATGGCCTTCTCGGGAAAGTCGGCGGCGAACACGTCACCGGACAGATCGGCGCCCGCGCAAAACACGGTGCCAGCCCCGGTCAGCACGATGGCCCGGACGTCTTCGGCCGCCGATTTCTGCACCGCCTCGCGCAAAGCGTCGACCAGTGCGGTGTTCAGAGCGTTGCGCCGTTCTGGGCGCTGCAACTCAATTGTCGTGACGTCACCCACGCGCTCGACACCGATCATGAACACCAAGACTACTGTCCGGGATCCGGCCGCCGGTCTGACACCGGCACCAACCGGTCACATCGCGACCGTGTCGCTATGCCAGGGAATCGGTCCACGCCCGGTGCAGTGCGGCGTACAACCCGCCGCTCTCGATGAGGTCACCCGGTGCCCCGTCCTCGACGATTCGGCCGTGCTCGATCACCAGCACCCGGTCGGCGATCGCCACGGTCGACAGCCGATGAGCGATGATCAGGGCGGTACGGTCGGCCAACACGGTCCGCAGCGCCCGCTGCACCAGCCGTTCGCTGGGGATGTCAAGCGATGACGTCGCCTCGTCCAGGATGAGCACGGCGGGGTCGGCAAGGAAAGCGCGCGCGAAGGCGATCAACTGGCGCTGCCCGGCGGATAGCCGACCACCCCGCTTGGCCACATCTGTGTCATAGCCATCGGGCAGCGCCATGATGAAATCCCGGGCACCCACGACGTCCGCGGCATCAGCTACCTCGGCATCGGTGGCATCGGGCCGGCCGAAGCGGATGTTGTCGGCGACGGTGCCGGAGAACAGGAAGTTCTCCTGCGTCACCATCACAATGTGGCGGCGAAGCTCACTCTGATCCAAGCGACGCAGATCGATGCCGTCGAGGGTGACCGCTCCATCGTCTGGGTCGTAGAACCGGGCAAACAGTTTGGCGATGGTGGTCTTTCCTGCACCCGTGGTGCCGACAAGTGCCACGGTCTGGCCGGCCGGTACTTCGAGCGTCATCCCGGAAAGTACGGGGCGGTCGGCCAGATAGCCGAAAGAAATCTTCTGCAGGGCCATCTCGCCGCGGGCAGCCTCCATCCGCACCGGCTGAACCGGATCGGCGATGCGCGGCTTTTCGGCAAGCACACCGGCCATCTTCTCCAGCGCCGAAGACGCCGACTGGAAGGTGTTGAAGAACTGGGAGATCTCCTGCATCGGCTCGAAGAACATCCGTAGGTACAGCAGGAACGCGGCCAGTGTGCCGATCGTCATCTCCCCATGCAGCACCCGGTAGCCGCCATAGAGCAGGACCGCCCCGGTAGCGAGATTGCCGACGAGTTTGACGGCCGGCATGAAGATGGCCAGCAATCTGAAGGTGCGCTCGTTGACGACCCGATAGCCGTCGGCCACACCCTCGAAGATCTCCTGATTGCGTGGCTCGCGCCGATACGCCTGCACGGCCTTGATGCCGGTCATCGTCTCGACGAACTGGACGATCACCAGTGCGGCGAACTCCCGCACCTTCCGATAGGTCTTGGCCGACTCGGTCGAGAACCACCACACCAGCGCGGCCAGAATCGGAAAGGCTGCCAGACAGAGCAATCCCAGCCGAAAGTCGAGTACCACCAACAGGATTGCCGTACCGAACAACGTCAGCACGGCAGTCACCAGGCTGTCGAGTCCGGTCTCCAGCATTTCCTGGATCGCCTCGACATCATTGGTGGAGCGGCTCACCACCCGACCCGAGGTGTAGCGATCATGGAAGGCCACGTCCAACGCCTGAAAATGCCGGAACAGCCGACGGCGCAATTCAAGCAGTACTCGCTGCCCGATGCGGCCCGAGGACCGCAGAAAGAACAGTCGACTGACCGCCTGCACCACGGCCAGCCCACCCAACATCACCACCACGAAGGCCAACTCACGGGCGGAGCCCCCGGCCATGAGCGGCGGGATCGCATGGTCAATACCACGCTGGACCAGGAGCGGAACCGACAGCCGCGCAACGTTTTCCACGATGACCACCGCTGCAAGCAATGCGATCGTCGACCGATATGGCCGGAGAAGTTCCGCCAGGAGTGCGCGCGCCTCACGGCGGAGCGGCAGCGATTCGTCGATGGGAAGATCGTCGGACTGCTCGTCGAGTCGCCCCCGCCACGAGATCAAGTGTTCCGTGCGCGGATCGGACGAAGGCTGTGTCGCCGTCACCGGGCGCGCTCCACGACCACGTATCCGTCCTGCTGCACCGCGGCGGCCCGTTGCCCGACGGCTTCCTCATAGGCATGGTCGAGTCGCTGTCGGTCGGCGTCGTCCTCCCATTCGGGACGCGGTTCGCAACCATCGTCGAGCTCGTCGTCGGCGGCCAGGAGGTATCGGTAGCGCGGCACACTGGCGAGGAGTTCCTCGTGGGTGCCGATATGGGTGATCGTCCCGGCCCCGTCGACGGTATCGAGCAATGCGACCCTGTCGGCCAGCAACACGGTTGACGCGCGATGTGCGACGACGATTCCGGCGACCTCGCCGAGCACTCGGCGCAGCGCTTGGGTAACCGCAGACTCGGTATGAACATCAAGCGCGGACAGGGTGTCGTCGAGGACCAGGATGGCGGGCCGGACCAGGATTGCCCGGGCGAGCGACAACCGCTGACGCTGTCCACCGGACAGACTCATTCCCTGCTCACCGATCCGGGTCTGCAGCCCGAAGGGCAGGTTGTAGACGAACTGCGCGGCGGCGATCTCGATGGCACGGGCGATCTCGGCGTCAGTAGCGGGATCGTCGAGGGATCGACCCAGGGTGAGGTTCTCGACTACCGACATCGAGAACAGCGTCGGATCCTCGAACGCGACGGCCACCTCCCGGCGAAGCACATCCAACGACAGGTCGCGGATATCAACACCGTCGATGCGAATACTGCCCTCGGTGACGTCGTAAAGTCGCGGAAGCAGCGCGGCCAGAACCGATTTGCCGGATCCAGTTGCTCCCACCAGTGCCAGAGTCTGACCTGGTTCGACCGTGACACTCACGTGACGCAGCACCCAGTTTCCATCCAGATCGTCTGCATCCGAACGGGTATCGGGGAATCGGAAGCCGACATTGTCCAACTCCAGCCGGCCGGTACGCGGCGGTTCGGTGCGACGACCGTCGGTGATCTCACGTGGTGCGTCGAAGATCTCCGCGATCCGGTTCGCGGCGGTCATCGCCTCCTGGGTCATCGACAGCAGGAAGCCCAGCGACGCAATCGGCCAGACCAGCGACAGCATCATGGTGATGAAGGCGACCAGGGTCCCGAGGGTGACCAGCCCGCGACCGGTCGCAAGCGCACCGAAACCGAGCACCACGATCAGGGTGATGTTGGGAATAATCTCCAGCAGGGTCCAGAACTTCGCCGACACCGAGACCTTGCGAATCTGGGTTTCGTAGAGCTCAGTGACCTGGCGATCGAAGCGATCGTAAACATAATCAGCGCGGCCGAAGGATTTCACCGCCCGCAACCCCAGTGCGGCTTCTTCGACGCCGGTGGCGACGTGGCCCGCCTGATCCTGCGCCTGTCGCGACAACCGGGTGAAGGCACGTTCGAATCGCAACACCGTCAGCGTTACCGGCACGACCGACAGCAACACCACCACCCCGAGCGGCCAGTACATCGCCAGCAGGATGGCCGTCACCACGATGATCTGCAGAGTGTTCAACAGCAGAATGATCAGCCCGAAGGACAGCAGCCGGCGAATCGTGCTCAGATCATTCATGATTCGCGATAGCAATTGGCCGGACTGCCACCGTCCGTGAAATGACATCGGCAGAATCTGCAGCCGGGCATACAGGTCGTTGCGGATATCGGTTTCCACGGCCATGGTGGCCCGCGACACCAGCCAGCGGCGGATGAACCACAGCGTCGCTTCGGCGATGCCGACCGCGACCGCCACCGATCCCAGCACCCACAGTCCGTGCTGGTCGCGGTTGCGCACCGGTCCGTCGATAACTGCCCTGGTCATCAGTGGGATCGCCACGGTGGCTACCAGGCTGGCGATCGCGATCACGATCATGGCCAGCCAACGCGTCCGGTAGGGCATCAGATAGGGCAGCAGCCGTAGCAGGTCCGTGGCGGACCGCAGACGCGCAGGCCGGGCGGCGATAGACGGATCCGTCCGAAGTCTTTCCGAATTCACATCGTCCACTACCGAATCGTCTCCCTACCTCTTGGAGATCATGTCACGGCCAAGCCTCCCGTCCGTATACGAGGTGATCCGGCAAGATGAGTTCCATGGACAGCGCGTCGGCCCCACCGCGGGTGTTAGTGGTCGACGACGACCCCGATGTGCTGGCATCGCTGGAGCGCGGGTTGCGGCTATCCGGATTCGAAGTCTCCACCGCCGTGGACGGCGCCGAGGCTTTGCGTAGAGCGACCGAGACCCGGCCGGACGCGATAGTGCTCGATATCAATATGCCCGTGCTCGACGGTGTGAGTGTGGTGACTGCACTGCGGGCAATGGACAATGATGTACCGGTATGTGTGCTCTCGGCCCGAAGTTCGGTCGACGACCGAGTGGCCGGCCTGGAGGCCGGCGCGGACGACTATTTGGTGAAACCCTTCGTGCTGGCCGAATTGGTGGCGAGGGTCAAGGCACTGCTGCGCCGTCGAGGCGCCACCGCCACATTTTCCTCGGAGACGATCCAGATGGGCCCACTTGAGGTCGACATCCCTGGCCGCCGAGCCCGGGTCAACGGCGTGGACGTCGATCTGACCAAGCGCGAGTTTGATCTGCTGGCCGTGCTCGCCGAACACAAGACCGCCGTACTGAGCCGCGCGCAGTTGTTGGAGCTGGTGTGGGGTTACGACTTCGCCGCCGACACCAATGTCGTTGATGTGTTCATCGGCTACCTTCGCCGCAAGCTAGAAGCCGGCGGAGCACCGCGGCTGTTGCACACCGTGCGCGGCGTCGGCTTTGTTTTACGGATTCAGTGAGTCCCTGGTATCCAGGGAAACCTCTGCATCGGGTTCAAACTATTTGAAGTTCTTGTCCCACTTGTCGAAACCGGCCGCCCTCGCGGTCGCTTCATCGATGAACCACACCTCGGCGACAGTCTGCTCGTAAGCGGGACTGTCGGTGCCGTGGAACAGCATCGAGTCGGCGTTGCCCTTAATAGACCACCCGGCCGGACCGCTGCCGTCAACGCCGGCCCGAGCCGACCCGGGGCCGTGCGGACCCACAGTCACCGCGACTTCTGCGACCTCGGTTGCCGACACGATCATCGCGGCCGTGCTGGGTAGCGCCGAGCCCTCATGGACGATTGCCGAAGTTCCCGCCGGGATCGAGGTTCCGCCGGATACGACGACCGCCGCGCTCTCGGGAGTGGTGGTCCCGCCGCTGACGATCGTCTTCGCCGCGTCCGCGCCGGGATCGACCGGATGCGTTCCCGCCTTGGCATCCCAGCGGAGGAAACCGGCCTTCTCGGCGCTGGCCTCGTTGGCGAACCACACCTCGGCTTCGACCGCCTCGTAGTCCGGGCTACCCGGGGAGAAGTACCGCCCAGTGTCCTTGTCGCCCTTGATGGTGTAGCCGGCGGGCGCGACACTGCGGGCACTCACTCGGATAGATCCCGCGCCATAGGGATCCCGTTCCAGGACGTCGTCGATCTTGTCCTGAACTACCTTCTCAACCTTCTCGACCTTCTCGACCACCTTCTTCACGACGGCTCCGGTCGCGACGGCCGCGGTAGCAGCGCCTGCCACCTTGCGTACGTCGGGCGCCTTGACGGCGGGGGCTGACACCTTGGCGGCGACCGCATGGGTCACGGGCACCTCCCTGGTCACCTTCCGGATCGTCAGAGCAAGCGTGAGGACAAGTCCGAGCAGGAAGCAGATGGTCATCAACACCCAGTTCACGTCACGCATCAGCGCGCTCCTATCTCACGCGAGCCGGGAAGGTCGGCGATGGCCTCTTCCCGACTGGTCCGGTGGACGGTCAGAACGGAGATCACCCAGGCGACCGCCGAGCCGACCACGAAGGCCAGCAGATACCACAACCACTGCGCTACGAATCCCATTTCTGCACTCCCCTAGTTGACCGTGATCTCGGTGCGACGATTCTGTGCACGCCCGTCAGCGGTGTCGTTGCTTGCCACCGGCGCGGACGAACCCTCACCCCTGCTGGAAACCGAGCTGGGCGGCACACCCTGCGCGACAAGGTAATCCGCCACCGATTTGGCCCGGTTGTCGCTCAACGGAACATTCACCGCATCGCTACCGGTGTTGTCGGTGTGGCCGATCACCGTGACTCTCGCGTCCGGGCAGGCCTTGATCGCGTTGGCGATCGCGGTCAGTTCCGTCTTGGCCAATGAGGTCAGGCTGGACCCGGCGTGCTCATAGGTGATGGGCGTTGCCAGCGCGGAGGTGATGTCAGCTTGAAGATTGCCGCACGATTCGGCCGCGACCGCACCCTTGACGTCGATGTTGTTCACGACCTGGACATTGGGCCATGCCGCCTTGGCCGCGGCCTCGACCCCGGCCTTGACTTCTTCAGACGGCGCCGTACCGGTCAGCGTCAGAGTATCGCCGACCAGGTTGAACCCGAAGTTCGTGATGTCCGCGGCCGCGGTGAACTCCGGTGCGATTCCGGAAAGGTCCGGAGCGCGAACACCCGAGGAGATGGTGATCTTGTCGATGAGGTTGACGCCCGAGCCCAGCACACCCTTGAGTGCAGCCAGGAGAGAATTCTTCGTCGCCAGATCCGGCAGTTCACCGGTGAGGGTGAAGTCGTTGCCGTTGCGCTGGATCGACAGCGGCGCAAGATTCAGGCCCGGCACCGACAGGCTCGGTGCGGTCACTCCGATACTGGGCGCACTGATATTCACCTTGGGTTTGAGTGCGCCCCAGCCGAGCCAGCCGAACAGCAGTGGGATCAGGAGCAGCCCAAGCAGCCACCCCAACCCCGGTGAGCGGCGGTAGAAGCGTGACTCGGTGCGCCACTCGGTTGCCGTCGTGCTCACGCGTGCATCATCGGAACCCGTCATGGGTTTCCTCCTCCGCCGGTTACCGGCGCCTCAATTGCCCGAACGAGAAAAACATATAGCACGGGCGATGGCCGGTCGATTGATGGAAGATCAGGAGACGCCCAGCAGGTCGATAACGAAAATCAGTGTCTTGCCGGACAGTCGGTGGCCGGATCCGGCCGGGCCGTAGGCCTGCTCGGGGGGGATCACCAGCCGACGCCGACCACCCACCCGCATACCCGGGATACCGTCCTGCCAGCCCTGGATGAGGCCCCGCAGCGGGAAGGAGATGGACGCACCACGATTCCAGGAGCTGTCGAACTCCTCGCCGGTGTCGTATTCGATGCCCACGTAATGCACATCCACGGTGTCACCGGATTTGGCTTCGTCGCCATCGCCGACGACCAGATCGGTGATGACCAGTTCGATAGGAGCGGGACCGTCAGGGAACTCGACTTCTGGTTTTGTCGTCACGCCAATAACCGTAGCTGCTGCGACGCCAACTGAGCTGTCAAGTCAGCGTCCGCCGAGGTTGATGTAGTCGCGCTCGCCGTAGCCGGTGTAGATCTGCCGCGGCCGACCGATCTTGTTCGGCTCCTCGTGCATCTCACGCCAGTGCGCGATCCAACCCGGCAGTCGGCCGAGGGCAAACATCACGGTGAACATCCGGGTGGGGAAGCCGATCGCGCGGTAGATCAAGCCGGTATAGAAGTCGACATTCGGGTAGAGCTTGCGTTCGACGAAGTAGTCGTCGGTCAGCGCCGCCTCCTCAAGTGTCTTGGCGATGGTGAGCAACTCGTCGTCACCGCCCAGCTTGCCGAGGATCTTGTCCGCCTGCTCCTTCACGATGCGCGCCCGGGGATCGTAGTTCTTGTAGACCCGATGCCCGAAGCCCATCAGCTTTACGCCGTCCTCGCGGTCCTTGACCTTCCGCACGAATTCGCGGACGTTTCCGCCGTCGGCGCGGATCGTCTCCAACATCTCCAGCACCGACTGATTGGCACCGCCGTGCAGGGGGCCCCACAGGGCATTGATACCGCCCGAGATGGAAGTGAAGAGATTGGCCTGCGACGAACCGACCAGGCGGACGGTCGAGGTCGAACAGTTCTGCTCGTGATCGGCATGCAGGATCAGCAACATGTCGAGCGCGTTGACGATCTCCGGATCGCAAAAATAGGGCTCCGCCGGAAGACCGAACGTCATCCGCAGAAAGTTCTCCACCAGGCTCAATGTGTTATCCGGATACAGGAACGGCTGGCCAACCGACTTCTTATACGCATAGGCGGCGATGGTCGGCAGCTTGGCCAGCAGTCGAATTGTGGAAAGCTCCACCTGGTCGTGATCGAGCGGATCCAACGAGTCCTGGTAGTAGGCACTTAACGCATTGACCGCACTGGACAGCACCGGCATCGGATGGGCGTTACGGGGGAATCCATCGAAGAACCGCTTGAGATCCTCGTGCAGCAGCGTGTGCCGCTGGATCTTGGTGGTGAACTCTTCGAGTTGTATCGGAGTCGGCAGCTCGCCGTAGATGAGCAGATAACTCACTTCGATGAAGGTCGACTTCTCAGCGAGTTGCTCGATCGGGTACCCGCGGTAGCGCAGGATGCCGGCATCGCCATCGATGTAGGTGATCGCACTCTTGGTCGACGCGGTATTAACAAACCCCTGATCGAAGGTGGTGTAACCGGTCTTGGCGAGCAGCGGCCCCAGCGCGATCCCGTCGGCCCCCTCGGTGGCGTGGACGATCTCCAAATCCAGTTCCCCGCCCGGATAACGGAGGGTGGCGTTGTCGTCGGTTGCGGCCACATCAACCCCTTCTTGCGCATGCGACGGCGTCGGTCAGTCCGTCCCTCGGGTGACACTAACTGCGCGTCGTAGGTGAACCTAGTCGCTATTGTTCCGGCTCGCCTGAGCGGGGCTGATCCGGGGTATGCCAGGGCTGCCAGAGCCGGGCGAAAACAACGTAGGTCGACTCGATGAGCTCACTGACCCGGCCTGGATCGCTGAAGTCACTGCCCGGGTTGCCGCAGGCCACAGCCATTAGCACGGCCCAGGTGTCGAACAGGATCCGGATCGCCGGATCCTGGACGGACACACCCATCCGGGTAGCCATCGCTTTGATCACCGCACTCGTCGGCCCACCTTCCGGCCGAAACGTGAACGACGACAGGCTCAACATGGGCGAACTGTTGACGATCTGCAGGAATCCCCTGGCCCGGTCGAACGGCAATGCGCCCGGTTCGCCTCGTTCAGCCGCCCGGAACACCTCGACGTGCGCGCGCATCAGCGCCTCATGCTCGGTGATGTCGTGCGGCTGTCGGGACAGTGCGGCGGCGACGTGCTCGGCGGCCTCCTCGATCAGCGCACCGATCACCGCCTCCTTGTTCGGAAAATAGCGGCTGAACGTTCGGGGCGACACCTCCGCGGCTCCGGCGATCTGATCCACCGTGGTCTTCTCATATCCCTGCTGGGCACACAGCAGTGCCGCTACGCCGACGATCGCGGCGCGCGTGCGTTGCTTCTTGAGTTCCCGCAGCCCCAAGACTGCTTCCGTCGCGCGGTCGGGCATAGTGCGATAGTAGGCGTGGTTGGCGGTCGGCGCGCGTGCGGAGCGATCAGAGCGGGCCGGCGGTCACTGGGCGATACCGGAGAAAGACCGGCGCAGCCAGTGCGGCGAGAAGTACACCGATCACCACCAGCACTCCCCCGCCGGTAGCGGCCACCGTCGTGCCGACCGCCGCCGCGGCGGCTCCGTGCACCACATCGGCCAGCCGGGGGCCGCCACCCACCACGACGATGAACACCCCCTGCAACCGGCCGCGTAGATCATCCGAGGCGGCCTCCTGCAGGATCGTCGAACGAAAAGCCGCCGAGACCATGTCGGCAGCTCCGCCTAAAGCCAGGAATCCCAACGCAATCCACAACATCGAACCCGGGCGGCCATCGGCCGCGCCGCCGGCCAATCCGAAGCCCACAATCGACAACCCCCACACAACGATGGCGACCACGACCGCCAGTCCCTGGCGGCGAACCCTGGGGAACCATCCGGAGAACACCCCGCCGACGACCGCTCCGCCGGATATCGCCGCCGCCAGCAATGCCATGGTGGTGCCGCCATCGACCGGTCCGCCGAAATTCTCATGCGCCATCTGTGGGAACAGTGCACGCGGCATACCGAACACCATCGCGATGATGTCGACGACGAACGACATCAGCACCACCTTCGTGCTGGCCAGATAGCGGAAACCCTCCAGCACAGCACCGAATCCCCACCGCGATTGCCCCTGCGTCACAGTGGATTCGGTGGCCGGCATCGGCGCCAACCGGAATGTCGCCACAATCGGTACCAGACAGGTCACGGCGTCGATCAGATAGAGGGTCGGCAGATCCACCCACCGAAGCAGGATGCCGGCCAGCAGTGGACCCGCGATAGCACCGAACTGCTGCACGGTCATGTTCAGCGAGTTAGCGGCGGGTAATTGCTCGATCGGCAACATCCGCGGGATCGCCGCGCCCCGGGTTGGCCAGTTCACCGCGTAGAACGCCTGTTGCACGGAGAGCAGGAGCAGCACCGCCCAGACGTTGTTCAGTCCCAGTGCGGCCTGCAACCACAGCAGCACCGAAGCCACCGCCAGTCCGCACGACGTGATGATCAGTAGCGTGCGGCGATCCATCGCGTCCGCCCAGGCACCGCCCAACAGGCCGAACACGATCAGCGGTACCAGAGCGAACAGTCCGGCCAGTCCGACATAGGCGGAATTTCGCGTCAGCACGTACAACTGGACCGGCACGGCGAAGATCGTGAGATTGCCCCCGATCACCGTGACGATTCCGGCCAGCCACAGCCGTCGGAAGTCCGGTGTGCGAAGGGGCGTGGTGTCGGCGAACAACCGTCGGCGCGAACCGACGTCCTGCGCACTCACCTATCAGGGTTGCAGACGTTCGATACGGGCCGGCCCGCCGTCGGTATCCGGTGTGACACGAATCCGGTTGTGAATGCGGTTCTCTCGACCCTGCCAGAACTCGATCACCTCGGCGGCGATTCGATAGCCACCCCAGTGCGGCGGCACCGGAACCTGTTCGGAATCGGCGAACCGAACAGTCACCTCGGCCAGCTGCGCCAACAGTTCGGAGTGTGATCCGATCAGGCGGGACTGCGCCGAGGCCCACGCGCCGAGTTGCGATCCGCGCGGGCGCCGCGACCAGTACCGGGCGGTCTCTTCGGCACTGACCTTGGCGACCTCGCCCCGAACGTGCACCTGCCGACCCAGGCCGTACCACGGGAAGGTCACCGATGCGTACGGTGCGACCGCCAGATCGGCACCCTTGGCCGAGTCGTAGTTGCTGTAGAACGTGACACCATCGGTATCGACGTTCTTGCACAGGACCGTGCGGGTCACCGGTCGGCCCGCCGCGACGGTGGCCAGGACCATCGCATTGGGTTCGGCTATTCCGGCCTCAGCCGCTTCATCGATCCACTTGTGCAGCAGGGAAAGCCAGCCGTCGGCCAGCCAGTCGACATCCAGGTCGCTGCTGCCGTCCTTCTCCGGCGATCCGTACTCCACCCGCATACCCGCGAGGCGGTCCGCGGACTGCCGCCCTTGTCGGTCAACCACGGCATCACCGTACGCCCGTCCGGGGCATGAACCGGTCACGAGGGGTGGGAGAATCAGGTTATGACTGCGCTACCGGATGGCTTCGTTCCCGGCCTTGAAGGCGTGGTGGCATTCACCACCGAGATCGCCGAACCTGACCGCGACGGCGGAGCACTTCGCTACCGCGGGGTGGACATCACCGACCTCGTCGAGCACCGGGTCACCTTCGGAGATGTGTGGGCACTGCTGGTCGACGGACGGTTCGGTGATGGACTGGCTCCCGCCGAGCCGTTCCCCCTGCCAATTCACACCGGCGACGTGCGGGTGGACGTTCAGGCCGGCCTCGCCATGCTGGCACCCATCTGGGGCTACGCGCCACTGCTGGACATCGACGACGAAACAGCACGCTCGCAGTTGGCGCGGGCCTCGGTGATGGCACTGTCCTACGTCGCGCAGTCAGCCCGTGGCATCCACCGACCTGCCGTTCCACAGCGGCAGATCGACGAATGTGCCACCGTCACCGAGCGATTCATGACGCGTTGGCACGGCGAACCGGATCCGCGGTACGTGGAGGCCATCGACGCGTACTGGGTTTCGGCCGCTGAGCACGGCATGAACGCCTCGACATTCACCGCGCGCGTGATCGCCTCCACCGGAGCCGATGTGGCAGCGGCGCTCTCCGGTGCTGTCGGCGCGATGAGCGGTCCACTGCACGGCGGTGCACCGGCCCGGGTGATCCCGATGATCGCCGAGGTAGAACGGACCGGCGACGCGCAGTCCGTGGTCCGCGGCATCCTCGACCGCAAAGAGAAGCTGATGGGCTTCGGGCACCGGGTGTACCGGGCCGAGGACCCGCGCGCCCGGGTGCTGCGGGCCACAGCCAAGCGACTCGACGCCCCGCGCTACGACGTGGCGGCCGCTCTCGAACAGGCCGCACTGGCCGAGTTGCGGGAGCGCCGACCGGATCGGGCCATCGAGACCAATGTCGAGTTCTGGGCGGCGGTCATTTTGGACTTTGCCGAGGTGCCGCCGACGATGATGCCGGCGATGTTCACCTGTGGCCGCACCGCGGGCTGGTGTGCACACATCCTCGAGCAGAAGCGGCTGGGCAAGCTGGTGCGGCCCGCTGCCGTCTACGTCGGTCCGGCCCCGCGGTTACCGGAGTCGGTTCCGGGGTGGGACGAAATCGCCTATCGGAGCTGAGCCAACGACTCCACGCAGACGCCGAATCACGCTCGGCCACCGCCCTTCTGGCGACCGATTGTTAGTCGCGCGGGCGGCGCTGAGCATATCGGTCACCGACGTGAACTTCACCCTCGGCCGGCCGGCGGCCACGCCATGGGCGATTTCGGCGGCGTCGATGGTGCGCCATCCAACGGAGTCCACGAATTCCGGTTGCCGGGAGCGAACCAACGTGTCCATTTGTGTCCGATCCGCCCGAGGAGTGTTCAGCCGATCGGCGTTGTAATCGTCGACGAGTGCCGCGACGGTCTGCATGGCGCACGATTTATTAGTGCCGATGAAGCCTGTCGGGCCGCGTTTGATCCAGCCGGCGACATACGCGCCGACCACCGGCCGGCTGGTGTCGGGGTCGATGACGCGACCCGCCCTGTTGGGCACCACCGCGGCAGTGTCGTCGAACGGCAGACCGGGCACGGGTGCGCCCCGGTACCCGGTCGAGGTGAGCAGCAACCCGGTGTCCAGGACGGTCATCGCGGTCGTGCCGGTCCGGATGAACTCAACGCCACGAATCCGATCCGGGCCCAGGATCCGATGCGGAGTGAGCCGGTAGGCCAATCGGATCCGGGTTCCGGTCAACGGTGCCTCCGAATCGGGAAGCTGGGCCAGGATTTCCAACTTGGCTGCGGTAACCGGATCGTTCACCATCTCCAGATCGCGGTGCACAAGTGCTCGGTCTTCGGCGTCGAGGACCACCTCTACCTTGGAGGTCAGTCCGATGAGTTCAGGCAGGGTGAAGGCGGAATTCACCGGATCGCGGCGGGCGGCAATGACCACTTCACGAATATCGGAGTGCCGCAGCACGTCCAGTGCGAGATCCGAGATGTCAGTGTGCGCAAGGCTTTCCGGATCGGCGACCAGGATCCTTGCCACATCAAGTGCGACATTGCCGTTGCCAATGATCACCGCTCGCTGACCGTCGAGTTCAATCGCGTTGCCAGCGAACTTCGGGTGACCGTTAATCCACGCCACCATATCCGTCGCGCTACCGGTGCCCGGCATTCCGATGCCGTCGATATCGAGGCCGCGATCACCCGGTGCGCCGACTGCGTAGACAACGGCGTGGTGATGATTCATCAACTCGTCGTGCGAAATATGTTTTCCAACTTCAACATTGAGGTAGTAGTTGAATCCCGCCTGGCGACTGATCCGATCGAACAGCCGGGTGATTGACTTGGTGTCCTGATGATCCGGGGCCACTCCGGCCCGCACCAGTCCATAGGGTGTCGGCAGCATGTCGAACATGTTCACCCGGACGCCTCGCGCCGTGAGTAACTCGTCAGCGGCATACATACCGGCAGGTCCGGATCCGACGATAGCCACTGTCAGCGGCGCCGCGCCACTGCGCACCCGTGGAGCGGGCAACACCGGCGCAAGCTTTACGGTAGGGGGCAATTTTCCGTCCGGATGATTCGGATAATGGGCGGCGTTGACGGCAATGAACGGCAACTGCTCGGCGCTCAGTCTGCTGTCGGGCTGGATCGCATCCACCGGACAGGCGCTGACACAGGCACCGCAGTCCACGCAGGCGATCGGGTCGATGTACAACATTTCAGCGGTCGCGAATCCCGGTTCATCGGGGCTGGGGTGAATGCAATTCACCGGGCACGCGTAGACACACGATGCGTCCGCGCAGCACGATCGCGTGATGACGTGAGGCACGATTCCTCAGGCAGCGGACACGGGGTGCCGGCGTTGCGGCTCGCTCCGGAATCGGCTCGGCGCACCGTCGATCTTGCACATCCGCCAGACGAGGTTCGCTGCTGGATTCATCAGGCCGGTGTCGTGACACAGCATGCGAACATCGGCGAACATATCGCGCAGCAATTGACGAGACTCCGGCGCCCGGAAGAACAACTCCTTACGCACAGCGCGCGGGATGTCGAACTGCCGGAAGAAACTGCGCGGCGGCACCATGATCGCCTGGCACAACGCCCGCATGATGACCGGCACGTGTAGCGCCAGCCAGAAACGCTGGCGGCGACTCAGCCGCGGCAGTCGCTTGCGCAGATACTCGTGCGCGAACGAGATGTGGCGGGCCTCCTCGGCAACGTGGATCGCCATGACCCGCTCCATGATTGGATGAAGCGACTTGCCCTCACGCAACACATTCTTCTGGGTGTGATCGATAGGTTCCTCACCGGCGAGCACACCGAAGAAGAACGGGATCGGAAGCGGTCCGGCCGCCAACGGAATCAGCGGCGACAGCCAACGCAACAGCCGGGGCATCCCGGGCACGTCGGCGCCGATGCGGTTCACCGTCTCCTGAAACATCATGGTGTGGTTGCACTCTTCGACCGACTCGTGGAGCAGGTAGCGATACTCCGGGGATCCGTTCGGCACCCAAAACGAGTAGTTCATCAGCCCGCGAATGAGAATCGACTCGAATTGCAGGCCGACTTTGGCGACATTGGCCTGGCGCCACTGACCAATCTCAATCTGCCGCTCAATCGACTGTGACCGGTACCACCGGTGCCGACCGAGGGGGTCGGTCGCGGGCAGGATCCAGCGCTCATCGTCGGCGGTGATCGCGAACTCCGGCGAATCCCAGTCAATATCGGTGTACGGGTTGAAGCTCCGTCGCACGGAACCCTCGGAAAGTGTGTTCAGTAGGTCTACATAGGCGATGTCGTCGCGGACATCCATATTGCGGCGCCAGCGTCTGACTATCCGGGTTCTCGCCATGACCAGCCTCCTGCGAGGTTTACATTTACGTGCTCTATGTCAAGCACGGTACCGCGGCGCCGACCGGCTGTCCACACCCGGATCGGGTTGCCCGGTCACCTCGATTTCGGGACTCGGGGCCGGAGATCCTAGGGTTGGGGCATGGCTGACAACTCCCAGCTCGCGATCCCCGCTGAGCTCAAGCCCGTCGACGGCCGCTTCGGCTGCGGACCGTCCAAGGTCCGCCCCGAACAATTGGCCGCGTTGAGCGCAGGCGCCGCTGACCTGTTCGGCACCTCGCACCGGCAGACACCGGTGAAGAACCTGGTAGGCCGGGTCCGCGAGGGTTTGCGCGAGTTGTTCTCTGTGCCGGACGGCTACGAGGTGATCCTCGGCAACGGCGGGGCGACGGCGTTCTGGGACGCCGCGGCATTCGGGCTGATCGATTCAAAGTCGCTGCACCTCACCTTCGGCGAGTTCAGCGCGAAATTCGCCTCGGCAGTGGCAGGCAACCCGTTCGTGGGCGAGCCGATCATCATCTCCGCCGACGCCGGCAGCGCCCCGGCGCCGCAGTCCGATCCGTCCGTCGACGCCATCGCCTGGGCGCACAATGAGACCTCCACCGGGGTGGCGGTGGGCGCTACGCGACCCGCCGGCTCAGAAAATGCACTGATCCTCATCGACGCCACCTCTGGAGCCGGCGGACTGCCGGTGAATATGGCCGATTGCGACACCTATTACTTTGCGCCCCAAAAGAATTTCGCCAGCGACGGCGGCCTGTGGCTGGCCATCATGTCCCCGGCCGCTCTGGCCCGTGTCGAGGCGATCGCCGCATCTGGGCGCTGGGTGCCTGAATTCCTGTCACTACCGATCGCGGTGGACAACAGCCTGAAAAACCAGACCTACAACACGCCGGCCATCGGCACGCTGGTGTTGATGGCCGAGCAGATCGACTGGATGCTGGGTAACGGCGGGCTGGACTGGTCGGTCGAGCGCACCGCCGACTCGTCATCTCGGTTGTATTCGTGGGCCGAGGCGTCGGCCTATGCCACCCCGTTCGTGACCGATCCCAAACTTCGATCCCAGGTGGTGGGCACCATCGACTTCAGCGACGAGGTCGACGCCGCGACGGTAGCCAAGGTTTTGCGCGCCAACGGCATCGTCGACACCGAGCCGTACCGCAAGCTGGGCCGCAACCAACTGAGGGTGGCGATGTTTCCCGCGATCGATCCTGACGACGTGAGTGCCCTGACACATTGCGTGGATTGGGTCGTCGAACACCTTTAGCACCATCTGTAACAGCGGCGTGTCGCGATCTTTATGTCAACGCACGCTGGGTTAGATTCCGCTCCAAAGGAGGTCGACATGCGGGAACTCACTCTCATCGGACTCGATGTCGACGGCAAGCACATCATCTGCGAAGGTGGCGACCCCGCCGACAAATTCCTGGTCCGGGTAGACGACCGGCTTCGCGCCGCGGTGCGCGGCGACCGGACGTGGCTCGGCCAGGCCGCTCGAGACAATGAGGTCAAAGGCGTGTTGCGTCCTAAAGATATTCAGGCCCGAATTCGAGCGGGCGCATCTGTCGAAGAAGTCGCCGAAGCCGCCGGGGTTGATGTATCCAAGGTCGAGCGCTTCGCCCACCCCGTGCTGCTGGAACGACAGCGCGCCGCCGAGTTGGCGACGGCAGCCCACCCCGTACTCGCCGACGGACCGGCGCCCGAGACTCTGCTGGAGACGATCAGTTCGTCGCTGGCCGAGCGTGGTTTGACTGCAGAGTCCACCGATTGGGACGCCTGGCGGACCGACGACGGCCGCTGGACGGTCCGGATGTGCTGGAAGGCCGGATTGTCGGAGAACTTCGCGCACTTCCGATTCACCCCGGGTGCGCACGGCGGCACCATCACCGCCATCGACGAGTCGGCCAGCGAGCTGATCGACCCGGACTTCGAACGTCCGCTGCGGCAGGTCCCGCCGGTGGCACAGCTGGAATTCGAGGAACTCCCCGTCGCTGCGGCGCCGACTGCGGTCCCGGATCCTGAGCAGCCCCAGCGGACCACCCCGCGTAACAAGCGCAAGCCCACCGTGCCGGCCTGGGAGGACGTTCTGCTCGGGGTTCGCTCCAGCGGTGAGCGCTGACCTAACGCAGGGCCAGCGCCCCCAAAGTCGTCCAGCCGACGGCCACCCCGACGGCAGCGCCGAGCACAAACCAGCGCCGGACCGGAACCCGCCGCCAGCCCCAGAGGGTCGGCGCAAGTCCGCCGACCGCCACCAGGTTCAATGCGATCGACACCGCCGGGTTCACCCGGGTCATGCCCATGCCCAAGACCACAATCGCGGCTGCGGTCACCGCCGCCACGAATGCGGAGACGGTCAGCCCGGTTCCCCAGGGCGTCAAATCGTCGGGCACCCGGTCAGGTTATCCGTCCGGTTCCATCGCGGTCCGGCCCCGTTCATAGAACGCGCATGCCGCCGCAGTGGCAACGTTGAGTGAATCGGTGCCCCGTGACATCGGAATGCGCACCCGAACATCGCTGGCCCGCATCGCCGTCTCGGTCAGTCCGGGTCCCTCCGCCCCGACCAGGACCGCCACCTTCTGCCCAGCCAGACCGCCCATCGCGACGGCCAGCGTGTCTGCACGAGGATCCGGCGTCATTGCCAAGAGCCGAAAATCATTGTTGCGCAACAGGTCTAGATCACCTGGCCAGCGCTGAGTCCTGGCAAACGGCACCAGAAGTGCATGCCCCATCGATACCCGGACCGCACGCCGGTAGAGCGGATCGGCACAACCGGTGCCGAAGATCACCCCGTCCACGCCAAGGCCGGCGGCATTGCGAAAGATCGAACCAAGATTCTCATGGTCGTTGACACCCTCAAGTACGGCGACCGTGCGGGCGTCGGTGAGCACCTCAGCAGTGGTCAACTCCGGCGGCCGGCGGGCCGCAGCCAGTACGCCACGGTTGAGGTGGAAGCCGATCACCTCCGCCATCACTTCAGCCGTTGCCCGGTAGTACGGCGCGCGGACCCCGGCAAGACCGGCAGCCAGTTCGGTCAACCGCCGATCAGTGCCGAGAAATGCGTGCGGGCTGAACCGCGAACCCAGCATCCGTTGGACCACCAGCACGCCTTCGGCGATCACCAGACCCTTGCCGGTCGGCAGGTCGGGCCTGCGGTCGATGCTGTTGAGATCACGGAAGTCACCGACTCGGTCATCGTCGGGATCGGTGATGTCGATGACCTCGGGCCCGTCCACGCCGCTAGGTTACGGTGGTCTGGCAATGCCGTCCGATTCCGAACCGACGCCCCCGCCGCTGTCGTCCGCGCTGCTGAACCCGCAGCCGGTGATCGCGGCCGGTGCCCTACTGTGGGCGCTCGCTGCGATCGCCGCGTTCACCATTCCCGCACTACACAGTTGGCGTCCGATCACGGTGGCCGGCCTGGGTGTGGGAGTTTTTGGGCTGTCGCTATTCCTGTGGCAGCGCGCGGCGGCCCGGCGCGGATCACGGGGTGCGCAGACCGGTATGGACCAACACCAGTAGACGAAGGAGAACCATGGCAGCGCAACTGTTACGGGCAGAAATCGACATCGACGCACCTGTCGGCAAGGTCTGGAGTCTTGTCTCCGACCTGAGTCGGATGCCGCAGTGGAGTCCGTAGTGCCGGATGATGAAACTGCTCGGCCCACTGCGGCCGGGGACTCGCACGCTGAACCTCAACCGGCGCAACATGTTGTTCTGGCCGACAACCTCGACCATCACTGAGGTGCTTCCGGAGCGGAAACTGGCCTTCCGGATTCCGCCGAATACGAGCGTCTGGACCTATGAGTTGGAGCCGACCGCCACCGGCACCCGCCTGGTGGAGACCCGGCACGCCGAGAACGGTGTGACGGCGGTCTCGACAGCGGTCACCAAAGCCGCACTGGGCGGTGTGGACAGCTTCGAGAAGGAACTCCTCGAAGGGATGAACCAGTCTCTGACCCGGATCAAGGCGGCAGCCGAGGGCCGCTAGCCTTCGATCGGCTCGGAATCCGAATCCTCAACGGGCTCAGGGATTTCGGTGATCTGCGCAACGCCGTATTCGACGGCCGAGGCTTCACGAACCTCATTTACCTCGAGCAAATCCGTCGGGGCTTCCAGATCCGCGGGCGCCTCGACTGAAACCGGCGAAGCTTCGACCAACTCGAGCACGCCGTCGTCGTAGGGCTCGTACAACGGTGACCCAATTGCCGGCGGCGACGGAGTATCGGAATGCGCACCGCAACCGTAGGTGAAGTCGACGACCTGACCATCGGCAGCCATCGCGTTGCAGCACACCCCGAACATCACTCCGAGCGCACCGGCAAGCGGAGTCATGAAGCCGCAGTCGCGACACATCCGTTTGGTGGCGCGTGCCATCGCCGATCCAGGGCCGTGATCGCCGTCGTGCCAGCGCTGGGCAACATCGTCGCGACCCCAGCCACTCAGCACCCGGCGGCGGCCGAACCCGATCGCAAATGCGACATCGTCGATCACGGGGTCACCCGTCGCGACGTACCCCGGTACCAAACGCGGGTCATCGGTGAGCGGGGCCAGGAGGTCACCGGGTCCGAGATCGCCGGGCTTCACCCGCTCCTCCCAGGGCAACCACTGCGGGGCCAGCAACGCGGTGGGACCTGGAACCAGCACCACTTCGCTCACCGTCGCGCGATCGGACCCGGGGTAGGCGGCGACCACGACGGCCCACTGCCACCCCTGGTAGCCCGGCATGATCGCCAGGAAGCGGTGGGTGGCCGCGGCCTCGTTCTCGAAGGCGACGCCGAGATAGTCACCCACGGTGTCCCCACTGAACTCGACGACCGCCTGTCGCGCCTGATCGGCCGCGGCGCTCAAGAGCGCGGCAACGGCGGCCGACGGCTCGGTCGCCGTAGTCGGCGCCACGGGTTTCACGGTGTCAATTTGGCTGTCCATCGACGACAATCTTGCCTCACCAGGGATCGGGATAGCCACACCGGTCGGCTCCGCGCATGCGGTCGCGCCATAGGGGACAATCGGTACCGTGTCCGGACGGCGGCGGGTGAACCCGAGTGTGGGCGCGACAACGGGCCCCCTCCGGCGTCGCCCACGCCAGCATCCCGGCATGGCCAATTACCCGAGCGGGGACCCCGGCCGGCGCAATGACGGCCACGGCGCGGACGGTATCAACGCCAACCGGTATCTGCCGCCACTGGACACCGACCGCATCCGCGCCCGGGCCGACGGCGACGGCGACGAGGAGCAATTTCCGGCTGGCGACCCGCGCGTCACCGTCACCCGCGCCGCTGCCATGCGCAGTCGGGAGATGGGCTCTCGGATGTATGACATGGTCCAGCGCGCTGCGACCGCGGACGGAGCCGACAAATCCGGGCTGACCGCGCTCACGTGGCCGGTGGTGGCCAACTTCGCGGTGGACTCCGCGATGGCGGTGGCATTGGCCAACACGCTGTTTTTCGCGGCGGCCACCGGCGAGAGTAAGGGTCGCGTCGCGCTGTACCTGCTCATCACGATCGCCCCATTCGCGGTGATCGCCCCGCTCATCGGCCCGGCACTGGACCGGGTCCAACACGGAAGGCGGGCGGCGCTGGCGACGTCGTTCCTGTTGCGCACCGTGCTGGCGGTCGTCCTGATCGCCAACTATGACGGTGCCACCGGCGGGTACCCGTCCTGGGTGCTCTACCCGTGCGCGTTGGGAATGATGGTGCTGTCCAAGTCGTTTTCAGTGCTGCGCAGCGCGGTGACCCCTCGTGTGATGCCGCCGACGATCGACCTGGTGCGGGTGAACTCACGGCTGACGATGTTCGGATTGATGGGCGGGACGATCGTCGGCGGTGGCATCGCCGCCGGGTCGGAGTACATCTTCTCCACGTTGCTTGGACTACCCGGCGCACTGTTCTTCGTTGTGTTCGTCACCGTGGCCGGGGCGTCGCTTGCCATGCGCATCCCGCGTTGGGTGGAGGTCACCGAAGGTGAGGTTCCGACCACCCTCAGCTACCACGGTCCCGGATCGGGAGACTGGGGATGGCTCGATGAGGAGCCCACCGAGATCATCGGATCGCCGCGACAACCGTTGGGCCGCAACATCATAACCTCGCTCTGGGGAAACTGCACCATCAAGGCAATGGTCGGATTCCTGTTTCTGTATCCCGCCTTTGTCGTCAAAGCGCACGACGCCAGCGGCTGGGTGCAATTGGGAATGCTCGGGGCAATCGGGGCCGCAGCGGCCGTCGGGAACTTCGCCGGCAACTTCACCGCCGCCCGGCTGCACTTGGGCCGGCCGTCGGCCTTGGTGGTGCGGGCGGCGATCGCGGTAACAGTCGTGGCACTCGCGGCAGCGGTCGCCGGAAACCTGATCGTCGCCGCGGTAGCCACATTGGTGACCTCTGGTGCCAGCGCGATCGCCAAGGCATCGCTGGACGCATCCCTGCAGGACGACCTTCCGGAAGCATCGCGCGCCTCGGCCTTCGGTCGATCGGAGTCGGTGCTGCAATTGGCCTGGGTGCTGGGCGGCGCACTCGGGGTGCTGGTCTATACCGAACTGTGGGTCGGTTTCACCGCGATCACCTCGCTGTTGGTCCTCGGCCTAGCCCAGACCGTGGTGAGTCATCGGGGTGCGTCGCTGATCCCCGGCTTCGGCGGAAACCGGCCGGTGCTGGCCGAGACCGAGGGAACCCCGGCGATGGCCGAGCGGTGACCCGGCTCACCGGATGGATCCTGGCGACGATGGTGGTGCTGGCATCGGCAGGGGCCGGTGCCGGGGCCTGGTTGCTCACCCGCCACCACGGCACCGCACAGCCGGAGATCAGCGCCTACTCCCACGGTGAGACCGTGCGGGTGGGTCCGTACCTGTACTGCAATGTGATCAACCTCAATGACTGCACCAAAAGCTCTGCGCAAGGCGAACTTTCGGTCAGTGAGCGCGAACCGGTGCAGCTTTCGGTACCCGAAGCGATCGGCCAGGCACCCTGGCGACTACTGCGGGTGTACTCCGATGAGCGCAACACGACCACAACCGTCTACCGGCCCGACACCCGATTGGCGGTGACCATCCCGACCGTCGATCCCCAGCGCGGCCGGGTGGTCGGCCTGGTGGTGCAACTGCTCACCCTGGTCCAGGATCAAAACGGTGAACTCCACGACCTTCCGCATGCGGAGTGGTCGGTCAGGTTGGCGTGGAAATAGGTCAGACCGATGGCATTACTGGGCGTCCAACTTCTGGACGTACAACTTCTATGCGTCCAACTCCCGAGCGACCGCCTGCACCACCTCAGACACCCGGCGGGCGATCTTGCGGTCGGGATAGCGGCCCTTGCGCAGTTCAGGTTGAACGGCACCTTCCAGCAGGGTGATCATGTCCTCGACCATTCCGTGTAACTCATCGGGCGAGTGCTTGTGCTCGGCTGCGGCCGCCTCCCGGCGAGTCCGGACGATACTCGGCGGCGGGTCGATCAGCTTGACGCTGAGCGCCTGCGGACCACGGCGGCCCGAAGCCAGGCCGAACTCCACCTTCTGGCCGGCCTTGAGGTCCTCCACGCCGTCGGGCAGGGCCGAGGAACGCACGTACACGTCCTCACCGTCCTCCTGGGAGAGGAAGCCGAACCCCTTTTCGGCGTCGTACCACTTCACCTTGCCGGTCGGCACTTCGTTTCACCTGCTTGTCTCGTGGAGTCACCATGACGAAGCGTCCCAGTGGACGCGTCAGGCGATCCTACTCAACGTCGGCGCGGCAGGAGGCCACGTTCGGTTCGGTAGGGTGACCTGACCGCGGGAGGTGATATGCGACTGATCCTGAACATCATCTGGTTGCTGTTCGGCGGTTTGTGGCTTGCGCTCGGCTATCTGCTGGCCGCACTGATCTGCTTCCTGCTCATTGTCACCATCCCGTTCGGGTTCGCCGCACTACGGATCGCATCATTCGCACTGTGGCCGTTCGGCCGGACAATCGTCGAGAAACCCGGGCCGCGTGCCGGCGCCACGGTCGGAAACGTGGTGTGGATTCTGCTGTGCGGCATCTGGCTGGCGATCGGGCACGTCATCACCGCGGCGGCGATGGCAGTCACCATCATCGGAATCCCATTGGCGCTGGCCAATCTGAAACTCATTCCGGTATCGCTGATGCCGTTGGGCAAGGAGATCGTCGGGGTCGACGACGCACGGGAGTCGGTATGACGCCCACCACGCTCGGCCTACCGGCGTTTCGGCGTGAACCCGACCACCTTCCGGAGGGCATGCCGGCAAGCGGCCCCCTCGTCGACACGTTCGGCCGGGTGGCCACCGATCTACGGGTCTCGGTGACCGATCGCTGCAATCTGCGCTGCACCTACTGCATGCCCGCTGAGGGGCTGGACTGGCTTCCCCGTGACGACCAGTTGTCACCCGAGGAGTTGACCAGGCTGCTGCGCCTGGCCGTGACCCGGCTCGGGATAACCAGCATTCGGTTCACCGGTGGAGAGCCCCTGCTCTACCGCGGCCTGGAAGAAGTCGTGGCCGCAACTGCGGCACTGCGGCCGCGCCCGGAGATCGCACTGACCACCAATGGCATCGGGCTGGCGGCGCGGGCACGCGGGCTGGCCGATGCCGGCCTCAACCGCGTGAACATCTCATTGGACACCCTGGATCCGGCGCACTTCACGGCGATCACCCGTCGCAATCGGATCAGCGATGTCCTCGACGGCTTGGCCGCCGCTGCGGCTGCCGGGCTGGGTCCGATCAAGGTGAACGCGGTCCTCGATCCGGTTACCGGTCTCGATGATGTGGTCGAGTTGCTCCGGTTCTGCCTACGCTTCGGTTACCAGTTGCGCATCATCGAGCAGATGCCGCTCGACGCCGGCCACCAGTGGACCCGCGAGGCGACCGTCAGCGCCGGCGACATCGAATCCGCACTGCGGCGCGAGTTCGACTTGACCGCCGATCCCGCTCCGCGCGGGTCAGCACCCGCTCGGCTGTGGTTGGTCGACGGCGGACCCGCCACGGTCGGAATCATCGCCTCGGTGTCCGACGCGTTCTGTGCGGCCTGCGACCGCGCCCGGCTGACGGCCGATGGCCAGATCCGCAACTGCCTGTTCTCCACCGAGGAGACCGACTTGCGACTGCTGATGCGCGGCGAAGCCGACGACGCGGCACTCGAGGCCGCCTGGCGCACCGCGATGTGGCGCAAGGCCGCCGGGCACGGAATCAATGAGCCCGGATTTGTTCAGCCGCAGCGTCCAATGAGCGCAATCGGGGGCTGACTATGACCGATGTCACCACCACCGTACGGCTGAACGTACGGTTCTTTGCCGCCGCAGCTGCGGCCGCAGGTTCCGAGACCGCCGTCCTGGACTTGCATCCGGGGGTCACAGTTGATGACGCGCTCCGGAAACTGTGTGGTCAGAGTGAAGAATTAGCACTTGTGTTGCAGAAGTGCTCCTACCTTTGTGATGGCGTCGCGGTGCGGGACCGGGCCACTGTGCTGCAGGCCCATCAGACCCTCGATGTCCTGCCGCCCTTTGCCGGCGGATAATAGTGATTTGAGTCACATCACAAATGCATCACGGCGCGGCTGCGCTGCAATCACGCCGCCGTTCTAACTGCGGCAACGCTGGGGTTTTAGCCCGTCTCGCGCACGTGTTCAGCGCGGAAACGCCCCGGTATTGAAAAGGTGACGTGTCTGGGGCCAGCCGATACGGTGTCCTGTAGGCCCGTGCACTCGTTGCGGCGGGCCCTCTCCGCTTCTCGCGCCATGCTCCATCCACCGGAGCGGGGGGAACCACGACCACCTCCGGATGGGGGCGGGGATCCGCTGACCTCGCAGGCGCGTTGCAGAGAGGATCTGACCATGGCCGGACGGCACCGCAAACCCACGACCTCGTCCATCAGTGTCGCCAAGCTTGCTGTGACCGGTGCGGTCATCGGCAGTGGCACCCTCGGCATCGCTGCGCAGGCGCAAGCAGCGACCGACGCCGAATGGGATCAGGTGGCCAGTTGCGAGTCCAGCGGCAACTGGGCCATCAATACCGGCAACGGGTACCAGGGCGGCCTGCAGTTCTCTCCAGGCACCTGGTCCGGCCACGGCGGCGGACAATTTGCCCCGGCCGCCAACATGGCTACCCGTGAGCAGCAGATCGCTATCGCCGAGAAGGTGCTGGCTACCCAGGGCAAGGGCGCCTGGCCGGTGTGCGGCCGTGGCCTGTCCGGCCCGACACCGCGCACTGTCACCAGCGCCCCGGTCAAGGCTCCGGCCACGGATCCGGCCGACCCCACGCAGGCACCCGCCACCCCACTCGACGGCCAGGCACCCGCCACCCCACTCGACGGCCAGGCGCCCTCGGCCGCAGCCGAGGACGGTGCCGCTCCGGAATTGCAGGTCATCAGCATCAGTCAGGACGCGGTGGTACCGGACGACGTCATCATTGTCAGCGTCGACCCCGCTACGGATCAGGCAACGACAATCGGCTTGCTGGAGGTCCCGGCTACCGCCGAAACCGCGGCACTGATTCAGACCGGTCTCCCCGGGGACGAGTTGGCCCAGTCTCCGGTATTGACCGACCCGGCGGATCCGGCGGTGTCACCGACAACGGCCGTACCGGCGGACGCTACCGTGCCCTCCGCCGGTACGGCTGGCACACCAGTCAGTACCACCGCCGGTACTGCCGGCACGACCAGCACTACGGTCACGCCGGCAGTGACCGGCACCACGGTCACACCGATCGCGACCGGAACGACAACCGCAACCAGCACGACCGCCGCGAACGGAACGTCGGCGACGACCGGGGGGACCACCGCGGTGACCGCCGCCGCACCGGCCAACGGCGTGCCGCACCTGCCGAGCCCAGACAACCCGCCGCCGGGCACAAGCGATGAACCGGTCGGGCAGGACACGAGCCCCAACGTCAATTACCTCAAGGATCTCTGGCATGCCGTCCAGAACCAGGAGATCGATCGCAGTGATCTCCTGTTGGCGTTGACCCAGCGTTCCTTCACCGCACCGCTGCCGAGCGGCACCAACTCCAGTGGCGTCATGACCGGCCCGTCGGTGCCCGCCTCTACCGGGACGGCCGCGACCGTGCCCGTGCCCGCCGGGGCCACCTCGCCCGTGCCCGCCTCTGCCGGGACAGCCGCGACCGTGCCTGCATCTGCCGGGGCAATCGCAACCGTGCCCACGGCTGCTCCCGCATCTCCCGTGCTGATACCGGTGCCGGTACCCGCCGATGTGCCCACCGACCAGTAGAGCTGAGCAGAGTTAGGTCTAAGCAGAGTCAGACCTAAGCGAAGTCAGACCTAAGCGGAGTTCACCCACTCGTCGGTGCCGTCGGCGAAGAACTGGTGCTTCCACACAGGTAGTCGCTCCTTGACGGTGTCCACCAGGCGTGCGCACGTATCGAACGCAGCCATCCGGTGGTCGGCCGCGACGGCAGCAACCAGAGCTGAATCGCCGATCTGCAAGGGCCCGACGCGGTGGCTGGCCGCGATCGCCCGAACCCCGTGAGCACCGGCGGCCACCTCAGCCAGTACCTCGAACAGAATCTGTTCGGCGTGCGGATGCGCCGAGTACTCGAGCCGGAGCACATCACGGCCCCCATCGTGGTTACGCACGATTCCGGCGAAGCCAACGACCGCGCCGGCCGCGTCACCGGCCACCAGTCGTTCGTGTTCGGTGAGCGAAATCTCGCCGTCGGTCAGCGCGGCCCGCAGAATCCGCGTCATCGGCTGTGGTCTCCACCGCGCAGTTGATCCAGCGCGTGGTCGAGTACCTCGGCCAGCACCGCCAACCCGTCGCCGACGCCGCCGGTCGAACCGGGCAGGTTGGCCACCAAGGTGCGGCCGGCCACACCACACACTCCGCGGGACAGCACCGCCGTAGGCACCGCGGGTAGACCGGCACGGCGGATGGCGTCGGCGAGCCCGGGGATCTGGTAATCGAGTATTGCCAGGGTGGCCTCCGGGGTCGCGTCGGTAGGCGATATCCCGGTTCCACCCGAGGTGATGATGACGTCGACGCCGTCTCCAAGCGCTGACCGCAGGGCCACGCCAACAGCTTCGCCGTCTGTTACCACTGCCGGTGCGTCGACATCGAAGCCCCGGGCTGTGAGCCAGTCGCGGATGATCGGGCCGCAGCGGTCGTCGTACACACCGGTCGCGGCGCGCGTGGATGCGATCACCACCCGGGCCGAGCGGCTCACTTCGGGGCGGTCCAGACGCCGGTCTTGCCGCCGTGTTTCGCCACCACGTGGATATCGTCGAGATGGGCTCCAGGATCAACGGCCTTGATCATGTCGTAGACCGTCAAGGCTGCGACCGAGACGGCGGTCAGAGCCTCCATCTCCACCCCGGTGCGGTCGGTGGTACGCACCGTTGCCGTCAATTCGATTGCGCTGGAGCCGATTTCGAAGTCGATGTCGACACCGCTGAGAGCAAGTTGGTGACACAGTGGGATCAGGTCACTGGTGCGCTTGGCGGCCAGTATCCCGGCGATCCGGGCGGTAGCTAGGGCATCACCCTTGGGCAGTCCGCCGGCGGCGATCAACGCGATCACTTCGGCGGTGGTACGCACGGTGCCCACCGCGGTCGCGGTACGAGCCGTGGCAGCCTTCTCGGAGACGTCGACCATGCGCGCGGCACCGTGGTCGTCGAGGTGCGAGAGTCGGCGCTGCGGCCCGGTGGTCACCGTTACTTGTTGACGACGGTGACCGGGTGCACGTAGGGCAGAGCGGTGGCCGGCAGAGGGAAGGTGGTGTCACCGAACGGCGACAGCGCACCCACTCGGTCCGAGGCCAATTCACTGACCGGGTGGTCCTCGGGATCGCGGGTCGGCCAGCCGTTGTCGATGTATCGATGCGTTTTCTGTGCCACGCCATCATTCTGACACTTGTCCGGCGAACTCGCCCAGATCCCCACTGAATTAGGCTGGTCACCAATGACCGAGCACCGCAATATCGCCTTGGGCTCATGGCTGTCTGGACTTGCCGACGAGCAGTTGATCCGCCTTCTCGAATTGCGGCCCGATCTGGCCCAACCCGCTCCCGGCAGTGTGGTCGCCCTCGCTGCGCGGGCGGGATCACGTCAGTCGGTGAAGGCCGCCGCCGACGATCTTGACTTCCTGCGCCTGGCGGTACTGGATGCACTACTGGTGCTGCGCGCCGACCAGGCCCCAATTCCGGTCGGCGAGGTGGTAGGCCTGGTCGGCGACCGGGCACCGCGGGCCGAGGTTCTCACCGCCCTGCAGGATCTGCGGGACCGCGCCCTGATGTGGGGCGACACCGAGGTCCGGGTGTCGCCGGAGGCCGCTGACGCTCTGCCCTGGTTTCCCGGTCAGGTCATCGCCGAGAGCCCGGGTAGCCCTGCCGCCGACCTCTCCGCGGCGATCGATGGCCTCGACGAACCCGCACGCGACGTCCTGAGAAGGCTCACGATCGGCTCCCCGGTGGGCCGCACCCGAGATGCCGCGCCTGGCACGCCGGCCGACCGGCCCGTACAGCGACTGCTCGCGGCCGGACTGCTGCAACAGGTGGATGCCGAGACGGTGGTACTGCCGCGTGGGGTCGGGCAGTTGCTGCGCGGCGAGGAGCCCGGCCCGGCAGGCCTGATCCCACCGGACCCGATCGTCGCGACCACCACGGGTAAAGACGCCGATGCTGCGGCAGCGGGCGCGGCGATGGAACTGATGCGACAGGTCGAGGTGGTGCTCGAATCCCTCTCAACCACAGCGGTTCCCGAACTCCGCAGCGGCGGACTCGGGGTGCGTGAATCCAAACGGTTGAGCAAGATCACCGGGATCGACGAGCCGCGCCTGGGATTAGTCCTCGAGCTGACCGCAGCCGCCGGCCTGATCGCCAGAGGAATTCCCGACCCTCCACCACCCGACGACACGTTGGTCTACTGGGCGCCGACGGTTGGCGCTGACCGGTTCCTGGAGGCCCCAGCCGCGTCCCGTTGGCTGCAACTTGCCACCACGTGGCTTGACCTTCCATCGCGTCCGGGACTCATCGGTGAGCGCGGACCGGACGGGAAAGCCTATGCGGCACTGTCAGATTCGCTGTACTCAACGGCCGCTCCCGTTGACCGTAGGTTGCTCCTCGGAATGCTCGCCGAACTCCCAGTCGGTGCCGGCGTAGATGCACCGGGGACATCACGGGCTCTGATCTGGTACCGGCCCCGCTGGTCAGCGCGACTGGGTCCAGAGCCGGTCGGACACCTGCTGGACGAGGCGCATGCGCTGGGTCTGACCGGACGCGGCGCGCTCAGCTCACCGGCGCGCGCATTGCTGTCCGACGGCAATGACGCGGCGATCGCAGCGATGGCGGCTGCCCTGCCGTCGCCTATCGATTACTTCCTAGTGCAGGCCGATCTCACCGTGGTCGTGCCCGGTCCATTGCAACGCGAACTCGCCGACGAACTCGACGCGGTAGCCACGGTGGAATCCGCTGGCGCTGCGATGGTGTACCGGATCAGCGAGGCATCGGTACGGCATGCGCTCGATACCGGGCGTACCGCCGGGGTACTGCAGAGTTTCTTTGAGAAGAACTCGAAAACCCCGGTGCCCCAGGGCTTGACGTATCTCATCAATGATGTTGCGCGGCGGCACGGGCAGTTGCGGGTAGGCATCGCGGCATCATTTCTGCGCTGCGACGACCCCGCACTGCTTGCCCAGGCCGTAGCCGCACCGGCCCTGGCGGACCTCGAGGTGCGGTTACTGGCACCGACGGTCGCGATCTCCCAGGCACAAATTGCCGAGGTTCTGACCGCACTGCGCGAGGCCGGCTTCGCACCGGCCGCCGAGGATTCTTCCGGCGCGATCGTCGACCTACGCCGTCGCGGTTCGCGCGTGCCCGCCACCATGATCCGTCGGGGCCTGCGAGCCCAACCCCGGCCGAGCCGAGAAACGCTGAAGACCGTCGTATCGGTACTGCGTCGCATCGACGCGGCACCGTTGGGCAATGCCAGGGTCGACCCTGCAGTTGCCATTGCTTTGCTGGCCCAGGCCGCGGTCGGTGGCAAGGACGTCCTGATGGGCTATGTCGACGCCGCGGGGGTGGCGACGCAGCGTGTGGTGACGCCCATTTCGGTGCACGGCGGACACCTGATGGCATTCGATCCCGCCCAGGGCCGGATGCGCGAATTCGCCGTACACCGCGTCACGTCGGTCCTGGCGGCTGACAACGGATAGTGAGTCTTGTCGGTCGGCAACGGATAATGGCGCAATGACCAGCCAGCGAGTAGCGATAACGGATCACGGATGACTGACGGCCCACTGATCGTGCAATCCGATAAAACTGTGTTGCTCGAGGTCGACCACGAGCAGGCCGGTGCCGCCCGGGCTGCCATTGCGCCGTTCGCCGAACTCGAACGGGCACCCGAGCACATCCACACCTACCGCATCACGCCGTTGGCGCTGTGGAATGCCCGCGCCGCCGGCCACGACGCCGAGCAGGTAGTCGATGCGCTGGTGACCTTCTCCCGCTACGCCGTGCCACAGCCCCTGCTGGTCGACATCGTCGACACCATGGCACGGTATGGCCGGTTGCAGTTGGTGAAGAGCCCGGTGCACGGACTGATGCTGGTGAGCCTGGACCGCGCGGTGCTTGCGGAGGTGCTGCGCAACAAGAAGATCACTCCCATGCTCGGCGCCAGGATCGACGACGACTCGGTGATCGTGCATCCTAGTGAACGCGGCAGAGTCAAGCAGATGCTGCTCAAGATCGGTTGGCCTGCAGAGGATCTGGCCGGCTACGTCAACGGCGAGGCCCATGAGATCAACCTCATCGAAGACGATTGGGAGCTTCGCGATTACCAGCAGATGGCGGTCGATTCATTCTGGGCCGGAGGCTCGGGCGTGGTGGTGCTCCCGTGCGGCGCCGGAAAGACCCTGGTAGGTGCTGCGGCCATGGCCAAGGCCGGTGCCACCACGCTGATCCTGGTCACCAACACCGTGGCCGGCCGGCAGTGGAAACGTGAGCTCATCGCACGGACGTCGCTCACCGAGGCCGAGATCGGCGAGTACTCCGGTGAACGCAAGGAGATCCGCCCGGTCACCATCGCCACCTATCAGGTGATCACTCGGCGAACCAAGGGCGAGTATCGCCATCTCGAATTGTTCGACAGCCGCGACTGGGGATTGATCATCTACGACGAGGTACACCTACTGCCCGCGCCGGTGTTCCGGATGACCGCCGATCTGCAGTCCCGGCGCCGCCTCGGCCTGACCGCCACCCTGATCCGGGAGGACGGCCGCGAGGGCGACGTGTTCAGCCTGATCGGGCCGAAGCGCTATGACGCGCCCTGGAAGGATATCGAGGCCCAAGGCTGGATCGCACCCGCCGAGTGCGTCGAGGTCCGGGTCACGATGACCGACAACGAGCGGATGCAGTACGCCGTTGCCGAACCCGAGGAGCGCTACCGGTTGTGCTCGACGGCGCGCACGAAGATCGCGGTGGTCAAGTCGATTCTGGCCAAACATCCTGGCGAGCCGACGCTGGTGATCGGGGCCTACCTCGATCAACTCGACGAGCTCGGCACGGAACTGGACGCCCCGGTGATCCAGGGGTCGACCAAAAATGCTGAACGCGAGGCTTTGTTCGACGCGTTCCGGCGCGGTGAGGTCAAGACGCTGGTGGTGTCCAAGGTTGCCAATTTCTCCATCGATCTGCCGGAAGCCTCTGTTGCGGTGCAGGTTTCGGGCACCTTCGGCTCCCGGCAGGAGGAGGCCCAGCGGCTGGGCCGACTACTGCGGCCGAAGGCCGACGGCGGCGGGGCGGTGTTCTACTCGGTGGTCTCGCGGGACAGCCTCGACGCTGACTACGCCGCGCACCGGCAGCGGTTCCTTGCCGAACAGGGCTACGGCTACATCATCACCGACGCCGACGATCTGCTGGGACCGGCGATTTAAACCAACGCGGGCATGACCTCGCGGGCGAACAGATCGATGCCGGAGCGGTCATAGGCCGCTTCCGGGAAATAGCAGATCACGTACTCGCAACCCAATCCGCGCAACGTCGTGAGGGTTTCGATCACCTGCTCGGGGGTACCGGTGGCATTGCCGGGAGCAGTGACCATGGCCATCGTCGCGTCGGCGGCCGCATCGCCACACACCCCGGCAACCCGGTCGCGGACCCGTTTGACTCGATCTGTCACCTCTGCCGCTGAACTACCAAGGATGGCGTTGACGTTGGCCGACCGCACGATCGAACCGAAGTCGGTACCCACATCCCGGCAGTGCTCGGCGAGAATCTCGGACTTGTGGGCAAACTCTTCCGTCCCAGCGCTGAAGTTTGTGTACTGAGCGTATTTAGCCGCGATTTTCAACGTCACCTTCTCGCCGCCGCCGGCGATCCATAATGGAATCCCGCCTGCCTGCAACGGTTTAGGAGCAACGATTGCTCCATCAACCTGGTAGTGCTTACCGTTGAAGCTGACCCGGCCATCACGCCAGGCATCGCGCATGATCTGTACGCCCTCATCGAGGCGGGCCAATCGCACGCCGGCGGAGGGGAATCCGTATCCGTAAGCGCGCCATTCGTGCTCATACCAACCGCCGCCGATGCCCATCTGCAGCCGGCCGCCGGAGATGATGTCGGTGGTGGCCGCAACCTTCGCAAGATAGGCCGGGTTGCGGTAGCTCATCGCCGTGCACATCTGGCCGATCTTGATCCGCGACGTTGTGGCCGCGTATGCCGCCATCAGGGTCCAGGCCTCGTGCGTGGCCTCGTCGCTCGGCATCGGCACGGTGTGGAAGTGGTCGTAGACCCACAGTGAATCCCACGGCCCGGCGTCGGCGTAGGTTGCGAGGTCGCGCATGACCTGCCAATGGTTTTCGCTCCCGATGCCGACCAGATCCATTCGCCAGCCTTGGGGGATGAACAGCCCGAATTGCATACGCCCAACTCTACGGTCGGGCAGACAACACCGGGAGCAGCTTGCGCAGGATCGCGGCCGAGCCGGCCGCCACCTCGTCGACAAATGCCGCGAAGTCGAAATGCGCCTCCCGGCCTGCGAGGTCGGAGAGGGAGCGGATGACAAGCCATGGGATGCCGAAGCTCTCGCATACCTGACTGAGAGCACCGCCCTCCATCTCCACGGCCCGCCCGCCGAGATCTGCGTGCAGACGTTCCCGGGTCGCTTCACAAGCCAGATACTGGTCGCCGGTCAACACCGTGCCGTAGGCGATGCGCGGTGGCCGGCCACCGCCGCCGGCCCCGCGCGACAACGGCGGCAGTGCGAATCCGTCGAGTTGGGCGCGAACCCGGTCTAGCAGGTCGGCGTCAGTCGGATAGCCGAACTGGTCGGTGGGATTGAGGAAGGGGACGTGCCCGGCCTGATAGGTCCGCAGGCCGGAATCTTCAATCACGCCCGCGTCGTGCTGAATGGTGCGGTCTGCGATCACCACATCACCGATATCCAGATCCGGATCAAGCCCGCCGCCGACTCCGGAGAAGACGATCACCGCGCATCCGAACCGTTCGGCCAACAGGGTGGCCACGACTGCGGCATTGACCTTGCCCATGCCCGCCGCAGCGAGAACCGCGGCGTGCCCGTCGAGTTCGCCGACGCTGAACTCGACACCGCCAATCAGATGGGTCGCGGTCACCGACATCGCACCCAGAAGGTGCGCATGCTCCTGAGGCAATGCGCAAATCAGCCCGATCTGCGGCGGCAATGCGCGGATCAAGCCGACCTGCGGCGGCACCGTCAGAGCAGTGAGGCCGGCGGGTTGAACCGGTCGCCGTAGCGAGCGGCCAGTTCCTTGGCCCGAGCCACGAACGCGGCCTTCCCGCCGGGGAACCCGGTGATGTACTGCGCAGCACCGCCGGTCCACGGCGGGAATCCAATGCCCATGATGGAACCGATGTTGGCGTCCGCCGTCGTGGTGATCACACCTTCGTCGAAGCACTTCTGGGTTTCCAGCGCCTCGGCAAACAGCATCCGGTCGATCATGTCCTGCAGCGGCGGGGTCGAGGTTCCGGATTTGAACGTCTCCCGCAGTCCCTGCCAGAGTTGGGTCCGCTTGCCATCGGTGTAGGAGTAGAAGCCGGCGCCGGACAGCCGCGACGGCCGACCGATCTCGATCATTTTCTCCACGACCGCCTCGGCCGGATGCGCCGAATACTTTCCGCCGGCGTCCTCGATGCCTTTGCGGCTGGCGACGGCGATCTTGTGCATGAGTTCCATGTTCAGTTCGTCGGACAATTGCAGCGGCGGGGCCGGGTAGCCGGCCTGCGACCCGGCGTGCTCGATCGACGCCGGTTCCACGCCCTCGCCGAGCATTGCCAGCGCCTC
>Ga0209829_10000391_pt1 | contig 40674 bp, 37 predicted proteins | sample C_140205_EF_Meta_FD_187311 | JGI IMG/M metagenome (GOLD analysis project Ga0209829, IMG submission 187311) | Freshwater microbial communities from Lake Croche, Canada to study carbon cycling - C_140205_EF_MetaG (SPAdes) (version 2) | ecosystem: Environmental > Aquatic > Freshwater > Lake...
CCCCAATGAAGCCTCTCTACTTCGCCTCGTATCCGCTCTCCTCTGTGAAATCTCCGACGAGTGGATCACAGGAAAAATCTACCTCAACATGAACCCTCTGGAACCATCACTTCCTTAACTCAATTTTACAGAAAAATCTTTACGCAACCCTCACAATTCAAACACAATACCTAGATCCCATGATGAAACTCGCCCACTACCTGGAATTACAGGACTTAAAGAGACGATACCCATACTCCTGGCAGATGGACTTTTCAAAGCTCGATACCGAAACGCTCGCGGGCGTTCAGGAGTGGAAACGAAAGCTGGAATCGGGAGAAATCACCATCCACCTGCTGGAGGATCATCCTTACGAGCAGCGCTTCGGATTTACCATCGTCGAGTTCCTGGACCTGCTGGAAATGTTTGGGAAAGACGAAGAGGAGGCCAAGCGGGCTTGGTTGGATGAGGGTAATGCTCGCTTCAGAGAGACGATTTACAAATCACCGTTTCTGTTAACTCCAAAGCTCAAGGAGGCGATCGACGCGCTCTCGGGGGAATACATTTATCTCCGCACCGATTACGATTCCGAGGAGCAGTTCGAGGGGATCATCTCCCTTATGAAGCTCAATGTGCGATGTGAGAAAACATCCGGATATGGATTTAGTGATGGGGAGCAAATCCGTGAATTCACCTCCAGTGCTGAAGTCGTGGAGTTTATAGAGGAGAAATACCCTGCCTTGAAAACCTACCACGAGTGCGGAACCGTGACGGAGATCCTGGCCGCGGGATCATTCACCGTGGATTACCTCCGCACTCAGATGCTCAAAGAGAAACTCACCAGCCTGAAAGTCCAGTTGGGAGAATCAGGTGAAGAAATTGAGCTGCCGGTCACCACCACCCGCGCGGAAAACGACTGCGACTGCTACCGGGTGGATATTGGTGGAACTCCTGTGGGGGCGTGGCTAAAAGGTTTTCATCATCAGGGCGCCCCGATCGTTTGTGAGGTAATTGGGATCCAGAATATTCTTGTAAGCAATGCAAGATATTGAAATTCTGCTATAAATTAAAACTATGAACTCTATAAAAGATAATGAACTAAACTACTTAAATCAGATTGTTGGTCGGATTAACAGCCTTTCAAAGTATATTATCGATCGTGGCTTGGTTATTAATGATGTGCAAGATCCAAAGGAAATTTTTGCTAAAGTTTCTGATATAAAGCGTCTGCTTGGCAATAATAACAATAACTTGAGCTTTATTGCGTGCTTATTTGCTAAGCAATATCTCTTAGAAACAGCAAAGCATGTTTTTGATTATGATGTGGCAGAAAAGCACCAGGGCGCCAAAGGCTTAGATATAGATATTTTCCCTAATACACCTGAAAAAAGAATAATAGGGGAAATAAAAACTACCACCCCCTATCATATTGAAAAAAACGATCTGGGGGCGTCTCAACGCGATTCTTTCCGCAAAGATTTCAAAAAGTTAAATTCTACTGATGCGGCACACAAATATTTTTTTGTAACGGATAAGAACACCTATGAAATAATTCTTAAAAAATATAAAAAGGAGCTAGATGATGATGTAAAAATAGTGCTGTTGCCCTCTTAACGCCTTATCACCCCAATTTATTTCAATAGGTCGCTCGGTTCAATCACCCTCACATAAGGACCCCAGCCTCGGATCCATGATTCGAGTTCCATCGTGGTATTGAGCGGCATCGTGAGTCTTACGCGCCCCTCCGGGAGTTCCTTGAGTTTCTGATCGGGATGCCAGAGTGATTCCCTCACGCGCTCTGCCACACGGCTCTCGAACTCGAGCACCACATCGAAGGGAGGATCGGAACTGATCGCTACTCCGAAGCTATGCCTGAGCAGGGCCCTGGGATCAGGATAGTCTGCGGGATTGAAATCCGTTGTTGTGATCTCGACCTCGCTAATCCGGTCAAAGCTAAAGGGGGTAATCTCCTTCTTCCCGATAATCACCCCGTAGAGATACCAGCGACCCTTGTGCATCATGAGCAGGAGCGGCTGGATGGTTCTACGAGCAGCCGGCTTGCGCAGCGGCTTGTAGTGAAAGGTCACCTCTTTCTTGCGAGTGATAGCCCTCTGGAGGAGGTGGAAGATTTTTAGCTCCTTCGGATTTCCCCGAGGGACATTCTCCGAGCGCCAGAGAATCGGCTCGGCCCACTCCTTCCACTTTCTGGTACCGGTTAGCAGACCAAAGAGCCGCTCGAAGGACTTGTTCATCTCGGCCCCGATCCCGGTCGCAGCAAAGGGCGCCAGACACTGCTGGAGAAATGAGAGGAGCAGAAAGTCGGTCTCCCTCAGTTCAAGCGGCGGGATGTGGACAAAGTCATCCTCAATAGCATACCGGTTCTCCTTCCGGTCGAAGGCGATCGGAACCCCCAGGCGCTCTCGCAGGAACTCGATGTCCCGCTGGATGGTACGGGTATTCACCTCATAGGCCATCGCAAGGTCGGTGAGATTGTTGGCCTCGTTGTTCTGAACCTTCGCCACGATGCCGTACAGACGCTCGATCTGCGCTCTTGTCGACACTTGGTGATCTGAACCGCTACCGGCAGTCGGAGGCTTTTTCGCAGGTAACATCAGAAGTCGAGTCTTTAGGGATTTAACGCTGTGAGGCAACAGCAATCCGGTGGCCTGTTTCCAAAACTTTATGGTTTGGCTCTGACTCGTCCGTAGATGACTTCGGGAGCCCGTTCCTTATCGAAATAATGGGTCATGGCCGGGCAAAGCCAGACTCCCTCTTGATCAATGATGAGGCCTTGATCATCGCCTTTTTTCTCAAGGGGGTAACGGGCCATGTATTCACATCCCTCTTCGGTAACTTGGGTTCCATCCCAGACGCGTTGCAGGATACAGTTGGCCCCCGGAAAGCGGTTCGTGGAAAAGACCAGTTCCACCCGCTCGCAATCGCCTCCAACAATCGCCGAGATAAAGGCACTGGCCCCCTCCATAAAGGGCTCTTCGATCAAGCCAAATCGTGGATCGTCAAAGCACCAAAAGTTGCGATCACTGAGCGATCTATAAGCACTGATGAGATTCATGGCATTCATGGGTCTAGTTAATTTAGAAAGTTTTAAAGGTGATACACTTGCGATGATCCATTAACTCACCCGCAACCTGATCGAGTCTTTCTGTTTCAGGGTCTTGCAATCATAGAGAACCCAGTAATCGGCACCTGCTCGTCTTTTCCAGGATGCGGGGGAGGAAACATAGCGGAGGACATAATCCCCCTTGGTATATTTACTGCAATTTTTCCGAAAGATCGCCCGCTTGGAGGCTATGTGATCGAGACGCTCAAGGGTCCCCCTTTCCAACGCCGTCAGGAGTGCCTCGTGACGCTGACAGTCGAGTTCGTTAACCTCCTGGCCTTCCCCCAGCATGCTCCGGCGTCGGTTCTCAAATCGCTCGCGCTTGATCCGCAGAAAGGTTGCCAGCTGCCTTGCATATCCGGGGTGTTGCTTTTGAAGATCTCTGTGTGAGGTCTTAGCTGAATTTTGCCTAAGGGTTTTCATGCCGTCGTATCTTGCCTGCAATAAACGAAAACACCGGAGCGGCTAGGAGCGCCCCGCGCTGATACTTCAGGATCACGCCCGCCCCCTCGACGACGACCACGCATATGTGGCGGGGATGATCGGCCGGGAAGTATCCTGCAAAGCAGGCCGTAACGGGGTTCGTTCCTCCGTGCCCCGCAGCCCCCGCGACTCGCATCCCATCAACCCGTGCCAAAAGGATTGAGTCCTTCCTTCCCTGCACCAATTTGAGAAGATCGTTGCGGCGCGCCTGCACTTGATCCTGGGGAATGATGGACCTTCCTACAGGACGCATCACGCCCCCCTCCGCAACCGCTCCGAAAAGATGGAGAAGATCCATAGCGGAGACCTTGGAGACATTTCGGATTCCGGCAGCTCCAACTTCCTCGAGGGTAAAGGATTCAAAAACAGCCCCTGGATCAAAGCGGAAGCGTGAGGCCTCGTGGAATGCATCGGTCCGTGAAAGCAACTTACCATGCTTCGAACCCGCCACAGCCTCGATCTTCCCTGTACGCGGATCCGAGAGCAGGATGATCATTCGGCTGGGGTGATAGCTCCTTATCATGAATTCCACCTCGTTCCGGAGGATACCCTCAGAATTTCGCAATTCGGATGGGATCCATTGGGTTGTTGATGCCAAGGCTATGTCAGCCATGACAAGGAGGCTTGCGACCAGCAGAGGAGAAGAAGTTAGGGATCTCTTCACGACGCCTAGCAGTCTCCACCTTTCCCTTCAATTCTTGGACGGCTGTCCTTTCCTTCCGCGTGTGGCGAGGGAGGGATCTGGGATGGGGTGCCCTGTGACGGCGTATCAGGTGCAGAGTGTTCGTCCTGAGGCTCAGGCGATGACTCTGCAGGCGTTACCGGTGGAGCTTTGCGAGAGCGCTTCGTGCGGGGTTTCCTACGTGCGGGAGGAGCGTCCGAATCCTTGGCTCCGGGGGCCTTCTTGGAGGGGCGTTCCTCGCCCTCGAATTTGTGGAGCTCCGCCAGATCGATCGCCTCAGCAGGAGTCTCGCCGGCGAAGAGGACACGCATCAGTGCCGGGAAGTAGCGGTCTGCCGTACCCATAGCGGTTCCAAAGAGGCTTTGGATCAATCCATGTTCCAGTTTACCATCCTCCATCAGGTGGGAGACGTTGTAACGAACCTCGCCATCCTTACAGTCCATTTCAAAGTTTCCGAGAACGAGGCCGTAATTTGCTCGTGTAAGGAACTCCATAGCTAAAGGACGAAACTTTTCCTTAACCATGACCGGATACTGAATGAAGATCCGGAGCACATCACCGCTCTTGTCAAAGCGGAAGGAGCATTTCTGCAGTGCGCTTCCGGAGTTCATGGTGAACCAGGCGCGACGTTCCCCGCTGTTGCAGCTGTAGCGAATGCCGTTGGCTTCGAAGTGTGAGATCAGCGCATCGAAGGGATCGCCATAGATGGGGTTGTGTTTGTCGTCGCTCATGGGTTTTTTAGGAGTTAAGGGGATTGATTATGGGTTATCGGGTGATGGGGGTTGGTATTTCTCGTTTTAACGTTTTTATGTTTTTACGCTGCACCCGCTGAGATCGGGGCTTCGTTTGTGTTATGTCATGATATTGGATTAGAGCGCAGGTCAGGAGGTGTCGTGGTGTGAGGAAAGAGGTTAGTTCATCGAATATCCCGTCTCGACAAGCTCTCCGAGGCAGTAGGGGCAGAGGGCCATGCGCCACTCGCGGCCGCAGAGTTGGCGCCAGGTCCATCCGGGACTTGTCGCCTTCCCCTCGATGCCTGCCACGGGTCCGTCGAGCGGGCAGAGAAAGGGCATTGCCCCGGATGCCTTTGTTTCGAAGAAATCTAAAAGACGGCGTGCATGGAGATTTTCCAGCAGGGGATCTCCATCACGCGTGAACGGACGATCAAGGCGCGCCGCAAAATCCCAGAAAGGACGATCCCCCCTGGTGCCTGCGTGTCGCACCTCGATCCCGCCGATGCTGAAGCTCATAGCTGAGCGCTCTGTCGAGGAGAGAGCTCGGCGGAATCCGTAAAAGCACTCTTTGAAGAGGCGCCTCAGTTCCTGAGGGGATCGGCGTTGTTTCACCGTGAACCCATCGGGGATCAGTTCCTGCTGGCTGTCAGGGAGATAGATCCACTCTTGGGTCTTGCCTGCAGGGCCGCACTGCAGGATGTAATCGGCGTCGCGGGCCCGTTCCAGGAGCGCTGCCAAAAACAGGTAATCCCGCGTGTTGCAGAGCTTGCCTCCTCCCCGGGGAGCCAATTGGGTGTCAGGCGGGACGCAAGGTCCGCCGGTTTCCCCGACCGGCTCCATCACCCTCAAACGGCTGATCTTCAGCAATGAGAGATCCGCAAGAGCCTTGAGGCGGTGGCGTTTTGCCGCAGCCCTTTCCTTGGCGACTTCCACTTCATCCTCACGGATGCGCTCTAGGATCATTGCTCTCGTCTCCTCATCGAGATCCTCATCGGCAAGGAGTTCCTCGTAAACGGGTGGAATTATCATGATCATGCGGCGAAGCCGACCAGACGCTGCTGTTGCTCTGAGATCATGACTGGAGGGTTGAGTATCTCTGCCAGACTGTAGTCGCGCTGACCGACGCGAAGCGTCTCTATCCGCTTGTGACGGGCGAGTCTTAGGGCCTGCTCCGGGCAGAGTCTCGGGAAGACCTTGTGGGCGAGCAGTCGCCCCGGTCTCAAAAGTGCGCTATCGAGGTCGGCCGTCGTGTTGATCGTGCAAATGATCGAGATCTGGAGCCAGGAGTTGAGGATCCCGTCCGAGAGATTGAGGAGGGTGCTGACATGGTTGCGGTTGTCCGTCTCTCGCGCCATAAGGGCAACCTCGGCATCTTCCAGAAGGAGCACCAGCTTGCGTCCGGCATGTTTTTTTCGCTCCAATGACCAGAAACCCACGAAAGCCGCGTCGCTGAGGATGCTGATGTCATGAGGCGGAATGAAATACCAGCGATGGGTTGCCGCAGTCATGTTGATCAGCGTGCGGATGTAGGAGGACTTGCCGCAGCCAGGAGGGCCCGAAAACAGGGAGATCGATCCCTTTGCTTCGCTGAATCGACGGTGGAATTCCTCATGCCACTCTGGGTGCTCCTCCCCGTAGTAGAGGCCAAACTCCTCCACGCCTGCAGCGTGCGCATCGTCAAGGGGAATGAATTGAGATCCGATTTCCATACCATCCAGCTTAAGCATGTGAAAGCCAGGGATGTCGGCCAGAGGTGAGAGAGAGCGCGTGATTTGAGATATTCTTCGTGCCACGCGCAGTGCGTGCATCCGGTTGCTGGCAAAAATGTGCGTTAGCTTTTCCCCCCACTGCACGAAACAACCGCCTCGTGTACGGAAAAGCACGAACTTGTACTCGGGAACGCCATTCTCATTGAGTGTGGATTTGGATCTCACAATCTTTCTTCCCAATCGCTCGACAAGCAGTCCGATGTCAAAAGGAGGCAGGTCTGGAGTAACGCGATGGAGGGAACTGTCCCCGAGTTCCTTGATAACCGGGTAGGAGGTGTCGTCACCGTAAGATTCGTCAAAAACAGGGGCGTCGGTGATGTTGATTGTTGGGGCGAGTGGGTGGGCTTTCATGTGAGTCTGTGTAAATTGATCGTCGATTGAACGTCGTAGGTTGGTTTCAGTGAACCCGGTAACCGTTGCAGCCTCCACGGTAGGCGCCTCCGTTCCAGCAGTTGCCTCGATTCCAGCTATTCCAACCGACGTTGCAGTTGTTCCAGTAAGTGCGGTTCCAGCACCCCCCGTATCCGTAGCCATAGACGGGGAAGTATCCACCTCCGTAGACCCCATAAGTACCATAAGGTGAGCCATAATATCCCGGATAATAGGTGCCGTAAGCAGGAGCCACATAGGGAGTGGTGACAGTTGTTCCATTTGGATAAGTAACTGTAGTACAGGAACAAAGAATCGCTGATATCGCCATCGATAAAATAATATTAGCAATATATGATGATTTCACAATGTTATATATAGTTGATTTTTCCGGTAAAGCCGAGCCGATTCGGGGAGAATGCAGCGGATTGCGGCGACATTTCCTGTCCTTGCCGCCTGCGGTTCGGTCCGGATGGAGGTTGTTCGCTCATCAAAGGATCCCTGCATTGTCGAGAGCAGCTATGGCAAGGGCGCGAGCACCCTCCTCCTCCGGCACGGTATGCTCCACAATCAGGCGGATAACCTCGGCAGGTAGGAGGAGGCGGAAGACCGTAAGGCTGCGGCGATGTTCGCGAAGGGCCGATTCTGCCTCGTCATTAGCCGCCGTTTCCCAGGTGCGGCCCTGCCAGACCTGAATGATGGTGCGGGCAAGGTAGAAACCGTGTTCATCCGAGTGGTAAAGCTGTGAGTCGACATCGAGAAAGTTTCCCTCCTCGTCGCGATCGAGGAAGAGGGTCGTGATGTGGATGTCGTTTGTGGGGTCGAACTGTTTTTGTGCGGTCTTCATGCGTGTGCTTTGAAGAATCGCGTTGTGCCGGGGACAGCGAATGTCGCTGGAATGAAAGACTGATAAATCACGGCGACACATCCTGTCGGAAAAACAGGTTAAAGATTGGTTCATGACACAGCTGGGTTTCATTGGCCGTTTCCACAAAACCGAATCACCAACGGGAAGGTTCAACGCGATCCAGGAAGAACTCTTCTTCCGGGAGTCAGCTCATTGCGATCTGCACGAGTGGCTGGTGGATCGGCGGAAAACGGGTCACCGGCGCATTGCGGAGAATCTTCGCTCAAGTCTCTGGTGTCTTTTGCGGAGCGGATCTCAAGCCCTCATACCCATTGCAAAGCACATCCCAGCTCCCGTTTGGACAGTGGGTTCTATGCTGCTCTCCATCGCCTTCTATTCATCCCGTTTTGGATGGGAACTCTCCACGGGGTTCATGCTTCTGCTGTTGATTCACGAGTGCGGGCATCTGCTCGCCGCCCGCTACCAAGGGGCCCGCACGAGCGTCCCGATCTTCATCCCATACATCGGGGCGATCATCGACATGCAAAAGCCTAGAAATGCGTGGGAGGGAGCCGTCATCGGCATTTCAGGACCCATTATCGGATCACTTGGCGCTTTCACCTGTCTGGCTTTCCATCGCCTTACGGGTAGCTTCTACTTTGCCGAGTTGGCACTCTTAGGATTCTTCCTGAACCTCTTCAACCTCATCCCACTGGGATTTCTTGATGGTGGGCATATTGCTGCCACCCTCTCCCGATGGCTTTGGATTCCCGGCTATCTGCTGATGGGTGCCTTCGCTTGGTACACGCACGCTCCAGTCCCGATCCTTGCGCTGATTGTGATGCTCCCAATGGTTATCTCCCTCTTTCGAGCCAAGTCAGCGAAGCGTCAATCCCCGGACTACGACCGCGTTTCACTCAAGAGGCGCATCACCATGGGGATCCTCTATGTTGCCCTGATATCCATCCTTGCTGCCTCGATGTGCTGGGTCTGGTGTAACGACATCGCTCCAGGACTCCACTCAGGCAAAAGGCTTCTACCTACGGGACCAAAATCCAACATCACGACGGCGGTTAAAAAATTCTAGAGAATCATGAACCACGACACATCCTGTCTCAGAGTTTTTCCTACTCTGTTCGCGTTACTGATCATCTCACTCCAATAAATCTAACAGCCTAAAATCCTTCATCCTAACCACCTATACTTATGACCAAAGACACCATCCTCACAGCTTTCATCGACTGGGCCGGATCCCGTGGCATCACGATCATCGCCAGCGAGCGTCCTCTCCCCCCTGCGGAGCTCGACAAACGACCGCTTCTCTCCCCCGGGGATGAGGACTCCGCGGGTGCTGGGCTCCATGTCTTCATCGATGCCAAAACGCATGGAGGCCCCGACGCCCAGATCGGCTTCTGGATCCCCGACTCCCTAAAGAAAGGCTCCTGGAGCGCCATGGCCGAGGATGACGACGAGATCCCCCTCCATTGGATCCCCGAGTTTTCTAGGGAGCAGGAACTCATCTCCTTCGTCGATCGTGAGACAGCATTCTTTTTCCTCCAGTACATTCAGGAAGCGACCCTCGACGAGTGGCTTGCGGAAAGCGGCTACTCCTATACGGCCCTCCATGAGCGCGAGTTCTGTGGAGAAGCCGCCGAGTTGGCTGGCTCCCTCGGGCTCGACGAATGGCTGATCGTCGAGTTCAAGGATGCCTCAGGGTTCGACATTACCTTCGGCGTCTCGGGTTGGGGCGATGCCGCCACCTTCTACGTGAATGAGGAGGGATTCCTGACCTTCGACCGGCGCGGCAAGGGGCTCAGAACTCGCGACACCTTGGTGGCATGGCTTGAGTCGGTTTTGAGTACCAAGTCCTGAATTAGAGACGTTCATCTTTTGCCAATGGATCCCGAAAGTACTACAAGCGAGAAGTCAGATCCTGTATCACCATTCCTACCCCGCCCCATCAAGACACCATGAGCGTCCGTTTCATTCACACAGCTGATTGGCAGATCGGGAAACCGTACGGCCCAATCGATTCCCCTGATAATCAGGCGACTGCACGCCAGTCGCGCATCGATTCTATCCGTAAAATCGGCAGCTTGGTCGCAGAGCATCAGGCCTCCTTTGTGGTCGTCGCAGGAGATCTTTTCGATTCCATCACACCCGACCGGCAAACTGTCCATAGGACATGCAATGCTGTGGGCGAGATCGGGGTGCCGTTTTACGTGATTCCCGGGAATCACGATCACGGGGGAGCAAGTTCGGTTTGGCATCAGCCTTATTTTTTACAGGCTCAGAAACAGTACTCACCGAATCTGAATGTACTCTTGAACAACGAGCCTGTCATTTTCGACGGAGCAGTGATTCTTCCGCGTCCCCTTCTGCGGAAGCATGAATCGACAGATACGATTTCCGATCTTCGTCACCATGATTACACTGTTTATGAAGACAGGGTCAGAATTGTGCTGGCCCATGGAAGCATTCTGAGTTTTGGAGGATCGGATGATGTCGATATCGACGGATCAAAAGGTGCCGTCAACCTGATCGACATCGCACAGCTGCCCCGGCAGGAAATCGACTACATCGCCTTGGGCGACTGGCATGGCGCGAAGAAGGTTGCCGATCACGCCTGGTACTCGGGAACGCACGAAACCGACCGCTTCCCCAAGGGAGAAGGCTACCTGTCCGGTCATGTCCTTCTTGTGGAAGCCTCCCGATCGGGACAACCCGTTGTCACCCCGGTAAAGACAACAGAGCTTCATTGGCATGTCCGCGAAACCGAGCTGAGGAGTGAGGATTCCCTGAACGCTCTCGAAGCCGATGTCCAGGCACTCCGCGAGGGGAGGGTCGGCAAAGATCTGCTACGGCTTGAAATCAAAGGCGCTCTCGGGATCAGCCAAATGGACAGGCTCCTGGAGATGTTGGAAACTTGGAAAGCAGACTTTCTTCACCTTGATGTGAGCAATGAGGTCATTGCTGCCCCAACGCAGGAAGAGGTCAATGGGCTGAGCACCCGTCCCGGTGATCCGATTACAGCCGCAGTTGCCCGCCAGCTCCTTCAAATGGCCGAAAATGGAGAAGCCGATGCGGCCATTGCCAACGAGGCGCTCCGCGAACTCCACACCGCACTGATTTCACGATGAAGATTCTCTCACTCAAGGCATCCAACTACCGGATCCATTCCGGAACATATCTGGAATTCGATCCGACCCTCACCCTGATCGGAGGGCCTAATGAATCTGGTAAGAGCACCCTCGTGGAGGCCGCGTTCAACGCACTCTTCATGAGGTTCAAAAAAACCGGTGATGAACTCGATAGAATGTTATCTGACGCTGGAGGGATCCCCGAGGTGGAGCTCGTTTTTGAGCAAGCAGGCAAAACCTACACGCTGAAAAAGATCTTCCGCGGAACCGGCGGGCGCGCCCACCTTGACTCCTCCGACGGGACGATTCACCTCCAGGGTGATGAGGCGGAGCAAAAACTCTTTGAGCTTCTCGGGATCGCCCCCCCCCCTCCAAAGTCCCGTGAGATTCCACAGCAGTGGGCCCATCTCTGGGTCAGGCAGGGACAATCATCCGACTCACCAGCCGATACCGTCGCAGATAGAAAGGAGCAACTTTTGAACCTGTTGCAGCAGGGAGCCAATCCCGCTGCCGCCATCCTCCAATCTCCCGAAGATGCCCGATTGGGCGGCAAGTTTTCCGATCTTCGGAACTCCCTTTTCAAAGAGGATGGGAAATCGGCCAGGGTTAATACCGATCTTGGCCAGGCCGAGCTACTCCATCGTACGGCAACTCAGCGAAGAGAAGAGGCAGAGACGAAGTGTGCAGAGCTGGAAGATGCGGCAAACAACCTCGAAGCAGGTCTTGCTGATCACGAAGAGGCCGTAAGAATCCTCGCGGAGAGCCGCTTAGAATTTTTTGCCGTGGAAGCTCAGCTTCAGCGCGCTAACCAGCTGCAGGCAGAAGTGGCCCTCCGCACATCGGAGCGCGACTCCCTTGCCGGGCAGCTCCATGCGATCCAGAGCGCTGATCAGGAGATCCGTCAAAAGGAACAGGAGCTTGCCTCCGAGACCGCATCTTCAGCTCCCCTGATGCAGGCGGTGACCGATGCCGAAGCTCTGGAAAATGCCTCTCGCAAAGACATCGCCCTGCATGACACCCAACACCGGGCCATCATCACCGCTCGCTTGGATGCGGAGAATCGGAGGGATCTTTACACCAAGTGCGTTGCCAAACTTCGCCTCCGAGAGGAGATCGCCCAACATAGGGCACTGGTTGAGGAGGCTGCGGCAATACGAAACGATATTGTCACCCGAGAGCAGGAGTTGGCCGGCGGTGCCAATGTTACCTCCCGTGACATCACCAATCTTCAGGCACTTGAGACAGCAGGCACCCAGGCCAGGGCGTCACTGGATGCCATCGCCACCCGTATTCAGGTCATTCGCTCCGGTCAGCCCGTTCGGTTCGGGGACAAAACCCTTCAGGGCGGAGAACACATGACCTTCTCCGGGGAGGACGATCTCTGCATCGGAGATATTGCCACTATCAGGATAACACCGGGGGGAGGTACGAATCTCCAAGAAGCGCGTGAAACCCTTCAACAGACAGAACAGGCGCTCGCTGACAGACTCCGGGCACTCGGCGTCACGAATGTTACGGAGGCTAGGGCATCGCAAGAAAAGCGATCAGTCCTTGATGTTGAAATCAAGGGACTCCGTGATCGTTTGGCGGCATTTCAGGACCCCGAACTCATCCTGCCTGCCAAGGAAAGCGAATTGGTCACACTGACTTCAGAGATCGACCAGAGATCAGCACTGCTTGCCGGCTTCCAGCGTCCTTCTGAACTTGCAATGGCAAACCAGCTCCTCCAGACGGCTGAGAATGATTATCTCTCGGCAAAGCAGAACGAAGAGACGTCCTCGGCACATCTCCGGATCCTCAATGCAGCTCTGGAAGATGCCACCCATCGTGTTTCTAAGGCGAGAGACCAAGCCCGGGTATCGCAGGAACGTCAGATTGAATTGTCAGCCCAAATTGCCCAGCGAGTTGCCGACCATGGAGACCATGCAGCCCGCACGGGAAAAATTGCCTCGCTAAGCCAGCGACACGCCACAGCAGAACTGCAAGTTAAAGCAACGAATGATCAACTCCAGGACCTCCACCCGGATCTCCTGACTCAGCAAAAATCCCGGCTGGAAAGTTCCATTTCTGCAGAGACAATACGCCGGGACACGGCATTCCAGAGAATCGCGGATGCCCGAGCGAAGCTGAACACCGATGGCACGACGGATCCGCGCCAGGCCCTGGCTGTTGCGTTGGCAAAGGAATCAGCCACCCTGCGGAAGCTTCAGGAAAAGCAACGACATGGCGAAGCCATCAAGCTTCTCAGCGAACTGTTTTCCCGCGAACAGGATGCTCTTAACACCCGTCTGGCGGGCCCGCTTGAGGAAAAGGTCGGCGGATATCTTCAGTGCATTTTCGGGCGTGGATCAGCTGCTTCCATTCCTATCAGGGAGGGGAGTTTTTCGGGCTTCAACCTGCGTAGGGATGGAGTTGGCACCTTTGATTTCTCCGCACTGAGTGGCGGCACCAAGGAACAGGTGGCCATCGCATTTCGACTCGCCATGGCGGAAGTCATCGCCGCCGATCATGGGGGCTCGCTTCCTGTCATTTTGGATGATGCCTTCACGAATTCCGACGAAGAGCGCACCAAGAAGCTGCGCGACATGCTCTACCGGGCGACCACCAAGGGCCTTCAGGTGATCGTCTTTTCCTGTAACCCCCGTGACTACCAAGGACTCGGTGGAAAGACCATCACCTTGAGCGGTAGATCCACCCTGACCGCTCCAGCCACCCAGTCCATCCATTCACAGGCCCAACAGTTTGCCAATCCCCCTGCCTCCCCCGAGCATTCAGGTGATTCCAGTGGGGATCAGCCAGAGGAAGTCCAAGTCGAAACTCTTTCACCAGCTGCCGACATTGGAGAAGAGAGAGTGAATACTGACATAGGAGCGGAAGTCACTCAGGCACAGAGAGATGAGTTCCTTTCGGCGCTTCGGGCAATGGAGGGTCATTCCTCCGGAAATGCCTCACTGAGGAAGCACCTTTGCTGGAGTGAGCTTCTCTATAACGCGGTCAAGGAGGCCCTGATTTCGGAGGGAACAATTGAGCCGGGGAAGGGACGAGGAGGGAGCATCTCGCTGATTTTATGATCGAGGCGACATCTCCTGTCCGATGGTTCTGATAGGGGTAGAGCATGAAAAGCACGACATCAGATAACTCGCTTCTTTCTTCCGTCTTCCATTCTGATAAAAAAGATTGAATTCCCCTATGAGCACCAACCCAACTATCAAGGTAGTAGAACCAGACCCCTCTGAACCAGTCGGATGTCCTTTTTGCGGATGCATGACCTACCCTGGTAATGGGCAGACGGCAGAAGAGTGGATATTCGATCCGCAGACCTGCGTCTGTGAACACACCCTTTTTGTAGCGACGGATATGGGATTTGAGTATCGCTCTAAGCGCTTTAATCAGCACATGGGCCTTGTTGATAATAAGGATTCAGAGCCAGAGCTCCCAAAGGATAATGAGGGTAGTTATGATGGATTTACTTCTGGGATTTGTATCCCAGGAGCAGTGAAGTACGCATGCTACACTGCAGCTCCCGGATGTCTGGGTGCCTACTGTGGCTTTGCTCCTTTACCATCAGCATAGCGCCTCATTCATTATTTAAAAAAACCATGAAAACTGAACAGATCCTCTCAATCATTAAAGAGTGGGCCAAAAACGGAGGGCATAAAATCCGTGCAGCTATCAAAGAAGAGCCTCCAAAGTGGATCTCTACAGAAAAGAAAGAGAATTCAATAAAAGCCCCAAAAAACTCAAAACTAAAAAGCCGAGGAGTTCTTGTATCTGTTTATCAGTCAAACGATACAGATGCCAACTCGTGGGATTATTGGTTTGTCGAGAGTGGTGCTCCAGTCTTTTGTAACTGTGGATTTCAATATCCAGAGGAGTTAGAGGGATTCAAATCTGCACCAGATATTAGGAAACTACTTAATGAGTCTGTATCCGACTGCTACGAATTATGGGGATTGGACATATTTCGAGCATGGGCTGAAAAGAGTGCATATTATGTGCATGATAATCCTGATATGGGATATATGCACTATGATGATGAGTTCTATGGTGAAGCTCCATTTTTGTCAGGGGTAATATTATTCGGCTTAGATAGTATTAAAATCTACAAGACCGTCTCCTTAGGGGTTCGCGAATCGGCTTACAACAATCCTATTATAATGCCTCCGCGGTGGCATAAAATGCCTCACTATGAAAATACCATTATTCAGCCATTGGAACGATTGCATGCTTATTCTCAAAGAATAAAACACTATAAAGAGTTGATAGCATGGTTGGATGAGAATGCAAATATAGGTTTTCTTTCCGACCGCTGCATTAAGCATCTAGATAAAAAAACGCTGCAACAGGTTTTGAAAAACCGTCAATTGTATCCGGGCTCCAGAGATTTCTATTTCTTTGAGTTAGAGTCCGCCACGGATGATGCGATTGAGCTTTTGTGCAATTACAGTGACGTGAAAGTTGTTTATCTTTCCGAGAAAGCTCTGAATTCTTTAAAAGAAACTCAATTAGAAAAACTAATACAATCTTCAATTATTAGAAATGAACAAAAAGACTCTTTATCTAACCAGGCCCTTCTTGATTTGAATTTTGATATTGGCGTGATTAATAGAAAATCTCTTGATGAGACGACGGCCTGGAAAATTGTCCGTTATGCTTACCTCCCAGTCGATCTTCGACCCACAGGATCAACTCTTCGTTTTGATTTAACAGAAATAGGGAATGTATCCGATGAATGCTGCGAAATCTTATCTTATTGTGATTTGGATCGCTCTTGTTGGCCGCTGAAGTGGAGTGAAACCCTGAAGCGAAGAGTTCTAAAAAAGGAATCTGAACGCAGAAATGGAGAGATGATTGATCTGCAAAAAGCGAATAATTCCGAAGTTGAAAAACTTTTGAAAAAGTATAAGAGCAGTATAAAAGAACTAATAAATAAGCTCGGAGACTTCCACCCCGAGACTCTCATACAGCTGACAATTCTCTGTGAACTTCAGATCATCGCAGGAGACTTAAAATCTGCTTCGAGGACATCCGAATGTTTTGTCGATGCTTTAAAAAAACATAAGGATAGTTCTTTGCGAGAGTGGCTAGATCTTCCTAATGCTGAAAAACGCCACGAAAACCTTCTTAAAGAAAATCATAAATCATAAGTGCAGATTTATTCCTTAAAAAATACCATTAATACTATGTTTCTAGATAAGGGGTCTTTTGATTTTGTGAGCGCATCTCTTTAGCACTCGCTAGTTCCTTTATTCTCCCCATCACAGAACACATCGTATACCAATAGCTGTTCTTATTCCCAATATACCAATGAAGACCCTAAAAACCCTCTGCACTCCCCGACCGTCAGTTTTTGAGCACGATCGTCGTGCCACTGTTCTCAGCCTCGATGCATTTCTGGCAGGTAAGATCGATGGGGATGAGTTCTTCGAAGAGAACTACTTCACCGCAGGAATGGTGACGCTAGTAGATAGGGTCTTCCGCCAACTTGGAGGCGCTGCTACAGGCTCCTCTGTATTCCAATTATCCCAGGCAATGGGCGGCGGTAAAACGCACAGCATGATTGCTCTTGGACTTCTCGCTCAGGGTCCAGCACTCAGAAAGAAGGTTCTAGGTGACAAGGATCCTGCTCCGAACCTCCAGAAATGCCGTGTCGCGGGCTTTAATGGACGCAGCACTGACGCCCCAGGAGGCATTTGGGGATCGATTGCAGAACAACTGGGGAAAGCGGATCAGTTCGCGCAGTACGTATCACCGTTGCTCAAGGCGCCTGGACCTCAGGCGTGGAAACAGCTTCTTGGCGAAGACCCCCTAGTCCTTTTCCTGGATGAGCTGCCTCCCTATTTAGAGAACGCTGTAACGATTCCCGTGGGGAATGCAGACCTTGGTGTCGTCACCACCACAGCGCTGGCTAATCTCTTTGTGGCCATTGCGGAGATGAACAATGTCTGTCTCGTGATTTCTGATCTATCAGGATCAAACTACAGCCGAGGACATGATAGTCTGGAAGCCGCATTTAATAGGGCCGTCCAAGGCATTTCCTCGGAGTCTCGACGTATTGCGGTCCCCATCACGCCCGTGAATCCGAATGGCGATGAACTTTACCATATCCTGAGGAAGCGACTTTTTGCAGGAGAAGTAGCTGAGGGCGATATTGATGAAGTTGCCTCGGAATATAGGGAGGCCCTGCGCGAGGCCAATCAAATGAACCTCACGACGACCCCACCTGAGTCGCTCTATACTCGCATCGTCGATTCCTACCCATTCCATCCCGATCTACGTGAGTTAGTTGGCAAGTTTAAGGAGAACGAAGGCTTTCAGCAGACCCGTGGAGTCATTCGCCTCATGCAGATGATTGTTTCCAATATTTGGAAATCCGGACGGTCAGAGCAAATTTCGCTGATCCACCCCTATGACCTTGACCTGAACGTGGATGAGATCGCTTCAGAGGTGCGTGCGATCAACTCCGCACTGAGTGAAGCCATCGCTCATGACATTGCCCACGGAGGGGATGCGGAGGTAGAGCAGATCGATCAGGACAATCGGAATACGGATGCTTCAGATGCCGCCAAACTCATTCTGGTGGCCTCGCTTGCTTCCACGGCTGGAGCAGTTCCCGGATTGAGAGAGTATCAACTGGTCGATTGCCTCCAGCGGCCGGGGAGAGACCTTTCAACATTCAAGGCAAACGTCCTCGATAAGATGGCAACCAGGGCATGGTATCTTCACGACTCGTCGGATGGACGACTCTTTTTTAAGAACCAGCAGAATCTTGCCGCCAAGCTCCGCTCCACAGCCCTTTCCCTCCATGCAGAGACCGTGGATCGAATGCTTCGTGAACATCTGACTGAGTACTTCGAAACGACGACACGGGACTGCTACCAGATTGTCAAAGTTCTCCCTCCCCTTGATGAAGTTCAAATCGATCAGGATAAGACGACCCTGATTATTGTCCGGCCCGGTTCACAGGCAAACCAACTGCCCATCTCTGCCGACTGGCAAGAGTGGTGGAAACAGCAACAGTACAAAAACAGAGTGCTCTTCCTTTCTGGGTCCCGTGACACCTTTCAGAAAGTCATCGACTCTGCCAGACAGTCCAAGGCGCTGCAGAGCATCGAGGATGACCTTCGTGCCGACGGAACGTCCGCTGAAGATCCACAGTGGAGGGCTCTCGATGCGCTACGCGATAGGGTTGGGCTTCAATTCAGTGCTGCGCTGAAAGAGGCGTTCGATCAGATCGTTTATCCCTCCATAAACGACTCATTGCGATCCAGCGGCATTGATTTGGCCTTTGCCGGTAATGCCAGTGGGGAGGCGACAATCAGAAAGACCCTTGAGGGCGCGCAGAAGTTTACCAACCAGATCAGCGATGACTCCTTCCGCACCCGTGCCGAGGCACGGCTTTTCGGAGGTGCTGAGAGCAAGACCGTTTTGTGGTCGGATTTCAAGCGAGCTGCGGCAGTCAGCACTAACTGGCCTCTGCATAAGATTTCAGCGCTTGATGACCTTAAGAGCGAATGTCTACGCAGAGGAATCTGGCGCGAAGAAGGAAATCACATCCGCCGAGGCCCATTCGCCCCGCCCTCCCCGGAGGTGTCGATTCGTGAGCTCTCGCTGGAGGAAGATGGCAATGGATACACTTTCCTGAAGATCGAGCCCCTTCATGCTACGTCGCTCGCCTTTGAGTCAGGAGATGCCGAGCCGACCGTCACTTCCAGTCCTGTTCCAACTCCTACACGATTTGAAGCCAAGGCACTCCGCTACCGCTTCATTGCATTTGATCCGGAGGATCTCACCCGGGTCAGTGCGGTCAAAGATTGGACCGCAAGCCTCCGGCTGAAGCACCAACTCCATAACCGCGGCTCCCATTACGAGGTAGAATTGCAATCCCTGCCTAGGGCCAACGGAGTCATCATTCGCTACACCACGGATGGGGTAGCTCCCACTACAGCTGGCGCATCGACCTATGATAGCCCGTTCAAGGTTCCCGAAGGATGCCGCGTCGTCATTGCAATGGCCTTCTCAGCGGCTTACGAGCTGAACTCCCCTCCCACCCGCATCACCATTCCACAGAAAGGTCAGGAACAGCGCACCATCAATCTTGCCGCTCCTGCCAAGTGGAACAGCCAGACCCGGTGCGATGATTCTACCGCTACCTGGGATCTTCTCCAGAGATTACAGACGGCTGGTACCATCACAGCTTTTAACATCGGCTTTACAGCTGAGAGTGAAGATGGATTTCAGCATCTCGACTACTCGGGAGCACAGGGCGCCGGTTATACTGCAGTGGAGCTAAAAGCCTTGGCCGACAAACTCCAGGAGATTGCAGGAGGTGGAACTCTGCGGCTGACTATAGGATCCCTTGGGTTCCCAACCGGACAGGCACTGCTGGATTGGCTCAGCGCATCGAACCAACCCTTCAACCAGGATAAAGTTTCCCAGTAGTCATGGCTCGTACCCCCACAGTCACAAGGAAGGCCATCGGGCTCGGCTTCATCTCTGAGGAGGCCAGGCACGGATTCCGAGTCACCATTCCAAAAGGGGGCGGAAGCGGAGACCTCATATGGATAACGGAACATCGAGGTCATGATCTGAATCACCTTGGTCAAGCTGACGAATCAATGGATGTGGGGCCTTCTACAAGCGATCCCTCTCTGAGGGTGATCATCGACCGCGGCCGATGGCTTGCTCTAGCTCCGGCTTTTTGGGAAGAGGCCAACCGCCGCTTACGGGCGAATGGACTTGCCGTGGCGAAGTTTCAGAAAAATCCGGGCAAGCCAATCCCAGTACACCCATCACTGGGCAAGGAACTCTGCATCCTCTGCTGGGCTGTTGAGGAAGCTCCCATTGATGATATACCCAATGCCATTCGCAATTGGGAGGCACTCGCTCCGGAGGAGCGCTGGTGGTTATACACCATGACTGTGGCTTCCACAGGTCAGGCAATGCAGAAAGGGATTGGCTGGAGGAAAGCACTTCGTGCAGCACTAGCCGATAGCTCCTTTGTGAAGGGAGAGGGACTCTCCCCTAAATCTCGTAGAGAACTGCTTGGTCACCCTCAGCTTTCCTTTTCACTTTGATCATTTTCTATGCCCTCCTTTATCGAAACCCAGTTCCCGATTGCCCGCCTCTCTGCTGAGTCCTACAAGGAACGCAAGGCGGTGTCAGGTCAGACACTCACGGGCCTAGGAAAATGGTGGGGACGCAAGCCATTGATTCTGGTGAGAGCTTCGATCCTCGGCATGCTAATGCCAGCCTCGGCCGATCAGATAAAGGATCGAGAGATTTTTCTGAAAATCCTGACAATGGATGACGAGGGGACGTGGAATCGTTGTAAAGGAGAGATCCCTGCTGGACATTGGCGTGAGGCAGCATCATCCGAGATTCAGGAAGAATATTTTGGGGCGCGCGGGTTTAGGCAGGGACTTACCAGTGAGGAAAAAGAGGAGGTAAAAAGTCAAATTTGGGAATCTCTAGATGCGGATCAACGGAACGAACTCCTTACGCTCAAGAAACGTCCAGCAGAGATCAGGGATCGTAACGACTTTGACGCAATGCCCTACGCCGAACGGCTCGAGTATTGCGAACGTCCCGAGAACATCGAAGGACCGACGGCACAGGCATGGGCAGAGATAAACACTCATCTGGGAACAGAGGCTGCGAATCTGCAGGAGCTAGTAGGGCAGCTCGGCCAGCGCACGTTTGGTCACACGCCCCGTGTTGGCGATAGCTTCTGTGGAGGTGGATCAATTCCTTTTGAAGCTGCTCGTATCGGCTGTGAAGCTTTTGGTTCAGACCTCAACCCCGTGGCTGGTCTACTCACATGGGCCAGTTTGAATCTTTTGGGAGGGGGAGTCAATGTGCAGACTGAGGTTCGCCGAGCGCAGGAAGCTGTTTTTGAATTAGCAGATCGTCAAATCACGGAATGGGGTATTGAACACAATGATCAAGGAGAGCGCGCAGAGGCTTACATCTATTGTGTTGAGGTAAAGCCTGAGGGATCTAACACATACATACCATTGGCTCCAAGTTGGCTAGTTGATGAACACGCTAAGGTAGTTGTTAGCTGGAGCTCTGTATCTGGATCCGAACGCATGATGCCGGAAGTAAACATCCTATCTGCTGATGAAGTTGAAGAATATAAAACAAAAAAACATGCGACTATAGTAGATGGACGTGTTATTGATCCGCTCGATCGAAGCAGATCTTGGTCAATTGAAGCACTTCGTGGGGTCGATGGCCTTCGACGATGGACTCGTGACGATATTGTACCCCGCCATCAGGATGTTTTTCAGGAAAGGCTCTATTGTATCCGTTGGGCTAAGACAGTTACGACAACCAATGATTTGGGCAACAAGGTCACTCGCACGGTGCGGCGATATGCAGCCCCAAATGCGGATGATGATGCTAGAGAGAATAAAGTCCTAGCATTACTTAAAGAACGATTTTCTGATTGGCAACGTGATGGATATATTCCATCGAAAATAATTCCGGAAGGCGGTGATAAGACCGAGGAGCCCATTCGCACGAGAGGTTGGACCCATTGGCATCATTTGTTCACACCGCGGCAATTATTAATGCATGGGTTGATTGCAACCTTATCAATGCAGAATAACAAGCAGCATCTAATGGCAGCATCAATGCTAAATATTGGAAGATTATCAGATTGGAATTCAAAACTCTGTTGCTGGCTTTCAAGTAAAATACAGATTGCAGGCGGTAAAAATACTTTTTTGAACCAGGCTCTTAACCCGCTTTTTAATTACTCTTCAAGACCCATTTTGATGATGGAATCGGCACAAATAAGCCTAAGCAAAAACTTAAATATTAGTTCACGTAATATGGTTGGGATTGTTGATGCACGAGATTTGGAGACTGACTGTGATCTCTGGATTACAGACCCACCATATGCGGACGCAGTGAACTATCATGAGCTTGGAGATTTCTTTCTCGCTTGGTATGATAAGCAAGTTCAGAAAGCCTTCCCCGAATGGACACCTGATGCCCGAGCTGAACTAGCAGTTCGTGGCGATGGAGAAGATTTCCGCCGCTCCATGGTGGAAATCTATCAGAACCTCGCCAGTCATATGCCTGATAACGGCATGCAGATGGTCATGTTCACCCACCAGGATCCGGCCGTCTGGGCTGACCTCGGCATGATCCTCTGGGCCTCAGGTCTCAAGGCGACTGCAGCATGGACAATCAGTACTGAGACAGAGTCCGTCGGAATCAAGAAAGGAAACTATGTCCAAGGCACAGTCTGTCTCGTCTTGCGTAAGCGTACGAGCAATGAGCCCGGCTTCCTAGATGAGGTCTATCCGCTCGTTGAGGATGAAGTGAAGCGCCAGATCGCCTCGATGCAGGCATTGGACGAAGGCGCCGAGCCGAACTTCAACGATGCTGACTACCAGCTTGCCGCCTATGCAGCCGCTCTCAAGGTATTGACCCAATACGGCAACCTGGATGGCAAGGACGTGGAGCATGAGGTCTTTGCCGTCCGAGATCGAAATACCAAGAGCGACTTCCAGACGGTTATTGAAAGGGCACTAGGTATTGCTTGTGACACCCTAATCCCACGTGGGCTCGACCACTCCTGGCGCGATCTTACACTCGTGGAGCGATACTATCTCCGCGCCCTCGACATCGAGAGCCGTGGAGAGCGTCGCAAGGGGATGTATGAGGAACTGGCACGAGGTTTTGGAGTCAATGACATCAGACAACTCCTGAAAAGCGATAAGGCCAATGGAGCAAGGATGCTCACCCCATCTGGATTTGCCGCTACAGGACTCGCTTCGGTCGAGGGTGCAGATGCTGGATCATCGAGCCTCCCCTCACGCCGTGGCCGAGCAGCAGCAAGTGGCACTCATCCATTCGCCACATCCCCCCTGCGACACCTGCTCTTCGCAATCAAGGAAACGGCCTCATCTGATAACAGCCCTGAGCCCGGTCGCCAGTATCTCCGTGACACGTTCGGCCAAGGATACTGGCAAAAGCGTGAGCGATTCATCAGTCTTCTGAACTGGCTGGCCGCTCTAGGAAATGCCGAAGGAATGGGTGAATGGAGTGAAGATTCCGAAGCTGCTCGTATCTTGGCAGGGCGCCTGCGTAACGACGAAGCCTGATGCTTCAAAAACACTCCAGCCGCAGGAACCGACTGGACCATGCCATCCTGCAGAACAGGCTGGATGGGGCGATCTCCTATGATCGGATCGCCGGGTACTTCCGATCTAGCCTCTTTGAAGTGGCCGGAGAGGCCATCATGAACGTTACGGGTAAGGTCCGCATTATCTGCAACTCAGACATCGATCCCCTCGATCTATCCACGGCTGCAGCAGCCCAGTCCTCCCTACGAAAGAGCTGGTGCGCAGGCTCTCCTGAGGCAGCCCCTCCTCAGGCAATCCCCCGGTATCGAGCGCTGTATGAGGCGCTTAAGAATGGAAAGATGGAGGTGAAGGTTCTCCCCGATGATGCCTTTGGACTTATTCACGGCAAGGCAGGTGTCATCCGCTACGCAGATGGGAGATCTACGGCCTTCCTGGGAAGCGTTAATGAGAGTTCATCCGCTTGGAAGCTTAACTATGAACTCCTCTGGGAAGATGATGCTCCGGAGACCATCTCATGGGTGCAGGAGGAATTCGATGCTCTCTGGAACGATCCACGTGCGGTGGATCTCGCATTCTGTCCCTTCATTGCCCAGGACATCAACCGCATCATTAACCGAAAAGTCATTGATGCCGAGGAGTGGAAGGCTGCCGCCGATGCCACTCAGGCAGCAGCCAGTGCCGCAATCGAGACACCGGTCTACAGGCGTGAACAGGGCCTCTGGCCTCATCAAAAGTACTTTGCCCGCCTGTCCCTAGAGCGTCATCGACTGGGTGGAGCTAGGCTGGTTCTTGCCGATCAGGTGGGGCTCGGTAAAACCGTTCAGCTGGCCATGGCGGCGCTCCTCATGGCGCTTGATGACCCTGACGGAGGACCAATCCTGGTGCTTGCACCCAAGCCCCTGCTTCAGCAGTGGCAGGGGGAGCTGATGGAGCTTCTTCAGCTCCCTTCAGCCCGATGGACCGGCCGTTCATGGGTGGATGAAAACGATGTCGAGTATCCGGGAGATGCTTCCAGATCTCTCCTCAAGTGCCCAAGACGTATCGGTCTCATATCTCAGGGCTTGGTAGTCAGGGGAGGCCAGGAGACATTGAATCAACTCCTAAGCCGCAGGTACACTTGCGTGATCGTGGATGAGGCTCATCGAGCCCGCCGCCGCAAGGTCCCCAAGGTCGATGCGACCGAAGACGAAATCAACCAGCCAGCCGATCCTAACAAGCTGATGGCATTCCTTCGGGAAATAGGTCCCAAGACCAAGAGCATGCTTCTGGCAACAGCGACTCCAGTCCAACTTCATCCAGTTGAGGCATGGGATCTCCTGCATATCCTATCACAAGGAAATGATGGAGTCTTGGGCGGCTGGACCCGTACCAGTCCGTGGTATCGTCCCAGTCGTTGTTTGGAAATCGCAAACGGGGATAGAGATGTTCCTCAGAATGAGGCTGAGGGGTGGGAGTATGTCAGAGACCCACTTCCCTCCCGGGAGGAGGACGGCGCGTTCAAGCGGATCAGAGATAATCTGCATGCAGAAGACAGGGCCTGGCAATTTACCCCTGAGACCCTGAATAAACTCTCCCCTGCAATCAGATCAGTGCAGTTGGAAAATGGGTTGCTTCCTGAATATGGAACCCGGTTTAACCCTCTCCTCCGATGCATTGTGAGAAGGACCCGTGGGTATCTGGAGCAGCTCATTAACCCTGCCACAGGGAGCTACTATCTCCCCAAGGTATCAGTGAAACTCTTTGGGGAGGATGATGAGAGCGCTCTCGTACTCGGGGGATATCTCCATGAAGCGTACGAGGAGGCAGAGCGCTTCTCTGAACTTCTTCAACAACGTGTCCGGGGCGCGGGGTTCTTCAAAACGCTGCTCCTCCGCCGACTTGGAAGTTCCATTGAGGCCGGAAGGAGCACTGTCAGCAAGTTGTTGGGGATTATTCCTGAAACAGAGGATGATGAAGAGGATGACGACGAGGAAGAGGAGCCCACTCAGGTAGGGAGGCCGGCCCAAGGGGTGAGTGATTTCAAAGACTTCACTGATGCCGAGCATCAAGCCCTTGTCCGCTGCCTCGATCTACTGAATCAGGGAGGCAATAGGGATCCCAAACTGGAGGCAGTCATAGGCTATTTGCTCGGAACAAATCCTAATACTGATCAACGGTGGCTGGATTTCGGATGCATCCTTTTCTCTCAGTATTACGACACAGTGAAGTGGGTAGGTGATGAACTCGCCAAGCGGGGAGAGTTTGAAGGCATGGAAATCGGCCTCTATGCAGGCAGTAACCGATCTGGAATATGGAGAGATGGACGATTTCAGCGCTGTGATCGCAATGTGCTGAAGGAGCGGGTGAGGAGTGGAGATCTAAAGCTCCTTCTCGGAACGGACGCGGCCTCAGAGGGGCTTAACCTTCAGCGATTAGGCACACTCATCAATATCGATCTTCCTTGGAATCCTACCCGTCTTGAACAGAGAAAGGGCCGCATTCAACGTATTGGGCAAATCAGAACTGAGGTACTAATTGCAAACCTTCGGTACAAAGATTCGGTAGAAGATCGAGTCCACCAGGTTCTGGCTGATCGCCTCGCCGCGATTCACGAGATCTTTGGACAGATTCCGGATACTCTTGAAGATGTTTGGGTACAAGTAGCCCTGAACAATGAGGAGGAAGCACGGCAGATCATCGATCAGACGAGCATCACACGAAACCCTTTCGATGAGAAATACAGCAAGGTAGAGGATGCTGACTGGGAAAGCTGTTCCTCAGTAATCAACGCAACCAGCACCAAGGAACTATTTTCCAGGCCTTGGTAGTTTACTCACAACCTCATTAATGATCGTCTACGTCCTCTCTAATCCAGCCATGCCCGGTCTCGTGAAGATCGGTCGAACGGATAATCAAGACGCCAACAACAGGATTGGTCAGCTTTACACGACCGGAGTACCAGTTCCCTTCACCATCGAGTATGCCTGCAAGGTGGAGAACCCCGATCAGGTGGAAAAAGCCCTTCATATCGCCTTTGCACCCCAGCGCATCAACCCAAAGAGGGAGTTCTTCCAAATTGACCCGGGACAGGCCATTGCCATCCTGAGACTCCTCAATACAGAGGATGCCACCAATGAAGTCACCGGACAGAGCTCTGGGGTGGATCCAGAATCAGCTCAAGCCGCTGTCGCATTAAAAGCCAAACGCCCAAACATGAATTTCACTGAAATGGGCATTTCCGAAGGATCGGTCCTTCACTCGCTGGAAGATGATTCAACGGCGATCGTAGTGGCACCCAGGAAAGTGCGCTTTCAGGACGAGGAAATGTCTCTGACTGCTGCCACCCGTATCGTTCTAGGGATCGAGCACAGCGTCCAACCGTCTCCTTACTGGACGTTTAACGGCCGCTCCCTGCGCGACATCTACAACGAGACCTATTCAGAGGAATAGGAGAATTAATGTAATGAGCATACTCGTCTACAAAAAGATCTTATCGGAATACCTTCGCGAAAAGGGTCTCGTTATCCCTTCGCAGCATGAGCTGATCGAGCGGAAGCTCCAGAAGGCGATGGGGAAGAGGAAATATGCCGAGTATGCAGAGGTTTGTGAGCGGGTTCATAACGGGGATCCGAGATACACTATCGACAGCATTTATACTGCAGTAATGACTAAGGAAGAGGCCCATCTCCTTTTCAGTCACCAATCGGATGTTGCACTAGAGTGCTTTGCTTGGATGGCTTCGAATCTCCATCGTTATGTGACGTCCCGATCAGTGAGCTCCCAGAAGGCTTTGCGCGTTGCTGAGGTGGGATGTGCCACTGGATTGCTATCCGCGGCATTAAGCGGGTTTAAGGAGTTCCAACATATTACCTTCACGGCCTATGATCGGCAGGATCATTTTTTAGAGATGGCCCGCGAGGAGGGAGCACGTGTCGACTTTGTATCATGGAACTATGCTTCAGAGAATCCACTGGATGGCGGCTTCGACGTCGTTCTAGCAAGCCTTGCCATCGATTTTCATGCGGTGATACCTCGCCATCATGAGATAGGATCTACCTCCCTCAGGGAAACGGAGTCCTACAAATATTTAAAGGGACAGTCATCATCAGTACTCCAGAATTGGCGTCTGCTAGTTAAGGAGGGCGGTGTATTGATGGCTATTCTCCGCCTCCCAAGTCTCCTTGAATTTCTGGCGCTAGCGGATGCTGCTTCAACGGCTGGTTGGCAGATCGATCTCGACCAACTTCAGTGGATCGAGGTAGATGACCAGCGTATACCCGCAATGGTATTCAAGACTGGGGCCCCTATCCTTAGGGAAGAGAAGGAGTTGGCAAGTGCTTGGATGGCTGGATCTCTCCGCGCTGGCAATGGGGGGATCTATTCCAATGATGCAGCCACCGCCCTCTACCGTCTTCTTGAGCCTAAAGAGGTGATGAAGGAGGGTAAAATGGAGTATCCCGATGGCAACGTCATGATATCCGTGGTGGCGAGATGCGGCCCCTTCGCACTTCAGTTTGCGGAGGCCACCACCGGATTCGGTCGACTAGAGATTCATCCTATCCACAAACTTGCGCAACTAGAGCCCAAGTTCGATTGGTGATGGGATTAAGAAATTAACAAATCACTATGTTTGAAAAACCAAAATCCTTGGCTGAGCTGAGTGAATCTGAACTCACTTCTATTGTGTTGTACCTGAACGATGGTTTCATTGGTGGTGCGCCAGACCCCGGATACAGCTGGGAGGAGCACTTCCAAGATGACAGCGACTACCAAGGAGAAGGTGTGCCTCCATGGTTCAAGGAATGGATCAAGAACTTTACCAGCGACGATCTCCTCACGATGGAAAGCCATGATGGATCCGTGACTATTTCTCTTTTGAAGGATCAGGCTACCCAGCAGTTCCGAGCTTACGGCTTTTATCACTCACAAGAATGCCCACCGATCTTCTTTGGTGAGGGTGCTTATCCTCAATCCAATCTGAACGCGGAAACGGTCTGGCCTCTCGTGCAGGGACATTTCGACAGCGATACCTCCTATGGCAACTATCTTCTCGATGAATGTGATCTTTCAATCCACGAACGAGATCTCATACCGCAGGAGAAAATCGTGGCATTTCTCAAAAAGTCATACAGCGATCTGCATCAAAAAGAGATGAACCCCGATGACCACGAGTGTATGGGCGGTGATGATCGCATCTCTCTGAATGAGTGGATTCGTAAAAACTACGGAGAAGGAAACTAATCAATATGAAAAAGAAACATCTCCAAATTATTGGCAAAAGACCCAATTCCCGCGCCATCTATAATCTCGCGATTGCAATCAGCATCTCAATGCGCCCCACCGAGAATGGCGCCTATCTAGAAATTATCTATGACCTTGAGAACTCAAAGAAGAATGCCAAGTTTACTTACAATTTCAGAGAAGAAGGCCATGAGGAATTGTATCATAGCCACGTTCTCAAAGTAACGCACCTGATGGAATCAGATGACGAATTTCTGACATTGGAATTTCCTCAATTGTAGAGACCACAGGCTACTTAGAAAAAAATTATAACTGCGTATGTCTACCCCAATCATTGAAATCAGTGAGAATGTAGAAAAGATCTATTCCCCCTTCTCAGGGATCCTCATCGATCCAGAAGAGGGTGCTGATGAATCCGATCCATCACTACTTTTCACCAACTTCGACAACAACGGTGGCTACGTCAGCCAGCGCCTGATCGATCTTCTGGAGGACATCGATGAAGATTCCATCATAGATGAGGAATCAATCGCTCAATTTACCATCCCTGGAGCTGTCGTCTTTCGCCATGACCAAGGCTGGGGCGGGGTGACGCTCTATGGATTTGCTCCAGTGAATCAGTAACTTTCACCAATCTTTATCATGGAGAATCCATCCATCAAGTACCCCGAGAATGCAGAGGGTATCTACTACGTCGATAGCCAGTGCATTGATTGCGATCTTTGCCGCCTTACGGCACCTGCAAACTTCAAGCGCCATGAGACTGGAGGCTACTGCTATGTCTATAAACAGCCAGAAAATGCTGAGGAAGAGGCTCTTTGCAAGGAATCGATGGGAGGATGCCCTGTCGAGGCCATTTGGAATAACGGAGATGGTATTGACCGCACAGACGAGCGAAAGACTCACATAGCGGTTCATGATGAGGTTGATCCGGCGGATGATGAGGATCGGATCGACTGTCCCTTCTGCGGGAAAATGCACTATCCGGGTTCAGGAACTGCCAACGCTAATGAATGGACTTGGGACGAAGACAGCATCTGCGAGCACTTGCTATTTCTCGCACTCGATATCTCTGCATATACCGGATTTCAGTACCGCTCGAAGCTTTTCAACCAGCACCTCGGACTCCCTAATTCCAACGATGGAGAACTGAGGATCCCTTCCGAGGATGATCCTGAGGAGTATCTCTCTGTATCAGAGATTATCAATCTGGTCACGCTGCCCGGATTGGAACTGCGGAGTTACGATGATCCTGGAGGTATGGCCTGCGGACCCTGCGGCGGTGGCACCGTAACCTTCGGATTTGTTCCCACAGATGCCCGTCTCTAGAGAGTAAAAGCCCAGTCTCGGGTTTTTTAGGCTATCGCAGGGGGCCCTCGGCTTGATCAAACCTCCGAGGGGTTTGAAATCACTGCCAGAATCTGGCGGGCCCGACTGCAGGCCATCCAGTAGGGATAGCGCTGCTCCGGGGGGAGATCTTCCCATGCCGGGGTATCCAGGATGACGACGGCGCGGGCATCGAGTCCCTTGGCCTTATTAAAGGAGGTGACGCGGAGGTGACCTTTCTTACCTGACTGCGGGTCGTCGGCGCTGATGAGCGGGCAGTTGGCGAAGTATGAATCAGGCGTGAAGAGACCTTGGACCTGTAGAAAGGGATGTTTTGGGAGTAGGATGAGGGTTTCTTCAGGAGTGGTGAGTCCCTCTGCAAACCAAGTTTTTAGAAGGGTTCTCGCCTCCCAGTGATTGTAGACCTGTTCTCTGATCACTTCGGGCCCGGCTAGGAGGTGCCTGCTATGAAGTCCCTTGATCAGTTTCGAAGTTTCCGGGCTATGGAGCCTTCGTAGGTAATCGAAGATGGGGCGTATGTAGCGACGCGTCTCAAGGAGTTGGAGGTGGGCCTTTTCCTGAAGGTGATGCGAGACGTTGGAAATACTGAATTCCCCGCTGTAGAAGGGAGGTCTCTGGGCGGGATCGTAGTAGATGCCCATCTGGGAGTGTTTTCCGCCGCTTAAAAGGCAGAAGTAGCTGTCCCAGCGGTCGTTGCGGTGATCTTGGGCCTCGTCGACAATAAGGGCGTCGTAAGGTGGCTGGAAGTCAGCCGACATGACGGCTGCGAGCAGCGCTGAGTCTAACGCCCCGTAGTAATGGTCCCATTCTGCAGTCGTAGCTCCCAGGGGAGGTTCCTCGGGAAGTTCAGCCGGAGCGAATCGCCCTCCCATCTCACGACAGAGCGCCTCCCATGTCCACACAGTGATTTTGCCGACGAGGTCTTCCTTGGCATGGATGCGACTGCTCGCCATGACCTGCGCAAGGGAGGCGCCGAGTGCCTTGTTGAAGCAGAGAAAGAGGACGTTCATCCCTTGCGTGGCAAGCATCCGTGCATGGCGCTCCGCCATCCATGACTTGCCTGAGCCCGCCCCTCCGCGGACGAGAAGTTGGCTGTTTTCGGAAAGGGCCTCTAGAAGTGAGAAATCCGCTGTGGCTTTCTCGAGGAGGAGGCGGTCGGTCTCCGAGATGAACTTTGCTTCGGCCTCGGCGGAGGCATCCCCGTAGACGGCATGGAAGAGATTGCGAATGGCTTTCAGATCCTTGACCCGGTAGCCCCCTGAGGTGATTTCTTCCCAGTACTGGGGAAGCTTACGTAGGTGTCCCGGGCCCCCAATGTGGGTGAAGGGCTGGCCTTTGGTCTTGGGGTCATAGGAGTTGCCTTTGGCAGAGAAGAGGGCGGTAACTGTCCATGACATTTCAAAGGTGCCTGATCCGCTTTCGAGCCTTTCTTGTAGTGCCCCGACAACTCCGGCTTTTTGAGCCTGCACCTGATCTTCATCGCGCTCGTCGTTCGGATCGCCATCGCTGTAACCCGTCTGGGCGAAGACTCGGGATCGGCGCTTCACCTCCAGCACCAGAAGTCGTCCGTCCGGTCCGAGGATGAGGAAATCGCCCTCGCGCTGGATTTTCCCGTCCAGGTAGTCGTAGCACCAGCGTATGGTCCAGGTGTCATCGAGTTGACTGAGAGCACGATATGCCTCGAGTTCACCCTCGTCGCAGTTGTAAGGGGATTTGGAGATGAACCAACGAGGCATATAGAGAGGCTATCAGCTTAGTCTCAAGACTGAAGACTGAAGGCAAGCTGTGCATCCACAAAAATAAAATTTCCCATTAGACACTTCCTGTCGTTCAAACTGTGTAAATCTCTGCAGCATGAATTTACGGTTGAATCATCCCTCGGTCCTTATGGATCAACCGATTATAGGTGAGGAGGGAATGCTCCAATGGTGCGAGTGTGAGGCCATGAGGGAAGGAGAGTCTCTCATCAGGCTTCAACCTTCGGAACCGTTCTCCGGATCCTCGGCCGAGACCGACAGGATCATCAACCGCTGGCGTCCGCGCATCATTGATCTGGTGGAGCAGTCCATCTCGATGGCCAAGGATCTGTGCGAGATCTCATGGAACGGGGAGGAGGAACCCTATCCCTGTTGTCCTTTTCTCAAGCTGATCACGCCCGCGGGCGGTGACATGCGCAGATTCACGGATGAGGCGTGCCATCTCCTTCTGCAAGCCTCCTCAAGAGAGGAGATCTTGGACTCCCACTGGTATGATATAAGGACACCGGATGCACGCGATGTCATGGAGTGGATGCAGCGTTGGGCGACATGGCTCCCCGATGAGGATGGTCAGTTCCGGTTCTGGAGTATTTTCCTTCCATGCGAGGCCATGGAGGCACTCTACAGGTATGTCCATACCCTGGTGCACGATTACTACCTGGAGATGCTGGAACTCCACATGGAGTGGGAGGAGCACAGGGAACTCAAGGTTGCGGCTGGAGAGGCGTTACCGCCCCCGGCTCAAGTGAGCCCCGAAGAATTTCAGTGGATCCCGCCGAGGTTGTTCGTGGGAGAGATGGAAATTTGGCTCAGTGAGGAGAACGCGGAGGAGATCCGAGAGTGGGGGCTGTTTGCCGCTGCCTCTTGGCGGCACATGCTGACGGAGGAGAAGCAGCTGGCGTTGGTTGATCTTGTTGAAGAAGCAGACCTCCGCTGCCCTGATCCGAGGTTTTCGTGATGGTAGGTTTCTGACTTCGACTGCTTGTTATCTTACGGAATTCAAAATCCGTAAGATAGATTCACATCGCGTTTCCTGAACGGGAAGCTTTACAGAAGAGACTCAGGAGGGACATTTCCTTCAGCGAAATGGCCGAGGTCTGCGAGATCCGTGGATCGGCAACCACGATCGCCAAACACTGGGCCCTGGAGATGGCAACATTGACGCGATTCTGATCGAGGATGAATCCGAGGCCCCGTGATCCGTACTCCCCGTAGCTGGACGACAGTGAGTAGATGCAAACAGGTGCCTCCTGTCCCTGGAAACGATCCACACTGCCGATGCGGGCCTCATCCGGGAGAGAACGCTTCAGTGCGCTCACCTGGGCGTTGTAGGGGCTCATGATCAGGATGTCATCTAGTCCGAGCGCTCGGGTGGCTCCGCTCTTATCTGTGTAGGCACGTCCAAAAAGTTCAGAGACGATCTCCTTCACGCGGGAAACCTCTTCCTCACTGCGCTGGGTATTGCCTTCATGCTCCACTGGGGAAAACTGAATGCCTTGCTCTCGGGTCACCAGAGTGGCGGTTGGTGGAGCCTGAATCCTCTGACGGTTGCAATCGGGATGTGCCAAGAGCCGGCCTTCATAGATGCTTTCTGAAATGAAGGAGCATACCGAGGAATGCATCCGGTAAGTCTCCCCAAGAAAGATCCCTGAATGCGCCGGAACAACCGGGTGAAACACTGGCGCGTTGGGGAGGCTGCGGACGGAATCAAAGAGAACGTATTGGAGGACGGAGAGCCCTGCGTCACCCGGGTGTGTTCCCTGAATGGGCTGTTCTAGCTGCATCTGGTCACCCATGAGCACCAGATTCGCGGCGCTACGGCTGATGGCGACCGCATTGGCAAGACTGACCTGTCCGGCCTCGTCGATGAAGAGGTAATCGAGCTTACCCTCCCATTCGCTGCGGGCAAACAACCAGGATGTGCCGGCAACCACCCCGCCGTGATACTCGGAGATGGCTTTCTGGTTGGTTGTCTTCGGGATTTCCGGGATCTCATCCTCATCACCGGATACCCGTAAGCCCTGTATACCGACTGGGCATTGCTTAACGACCCCTTTAAGGAGATTCAAGACAGCCTTGTGGCTGTTGGAGGTGATTCCCACGCGCTTTCCGTGGGAAAGGAGGTGTGCGATCACCTTGGACGCCGTGTAGGTCTTTCCGGTTCCGGGAGGGCCTTGGATCACAAGGCATCCTCCCTTCATATCTTGAGAAACGCGGAGAGCCGACTGCAAAGGCGTCTCCGCCGGAAGATGCATCTGATGGTTGGGGGGTACCCTCAGGAGCAGTGACTGGAGCGACTTAGAAACCTCTCCGGTATTCAGGTACGATCGGGCGATATCTTTGATGGCATCCTCGATCGGTTTGGCGGTGACAATTTCACTCAGGATGATGCTTCCTCGGGAAGGGAATGATCCCCCAAAACAGTCCCGGATCTTTTTTTCCCCGATCTTGAGCTCAAGAGTGCCGCCGCGAAGATCAAGCGACAGGAGAGTGAACTTGGCATTGAGATGCCCTTGGAACATCACGATTGCGCCCTCCCTGATCTTGCACTCCTGTGTGGTGTCAAAGGTGTACTGCTGAACCAATGAACGCTTCTCAACTCGGGACATACCTTGAATGGCGATTGCAGCAATGCACTCGGGAGCATCCCTAAGGACATCCTCCGTTTGATCATTCAGATCAAAAAGACGCCACCACACGGGGAGTTGCTCCCGGCGGTGAAAACCCATGAGATCCGAAAGAATCGATGCGATGGGATCGTTGGCCTTGGCTCTGAGTCCCGCAACGATCTCCAGATGCTCCTTCAATAACTCGGCAGCTTTGGCCTTTTTTTCAGTATCCTTGGCAGTCTTGTTGTCGTCCCCCTCGTCATTCTCCTCCATCAAGGATCCGGCGGGGGATGAAACAATCCCATTTCGGATGGCGAGGTTTCGAAGCCAATCCGCAAGTTCCCAAGTGGACTTGCAGTCATCCTCATTGTAATCACGGATTTCCTTAAGAATCGGGCTGGATGACCAATCTTTCGCCTCACCGCTGTCCATCCATCGGGCATAGTAGACAACGGATCCAATCGAGGTGGCCACATTGGTCGAACGTTTTTGGCCAGCCCGATACAGCTTCTCGACTGTCTTGATGGAGTAGTTCTTATCCCCGATGCGGAGAGCCTTCTTCACGATCTGGTAAAGGTCCACAAAGACGCCGTTACGCAGGAGGTCGTTTACCTCATCCTGGCAGGTGTCGTAGCGGGACATCAGGCGCCGAACCGCACCAACCTCGTAGGGGGCGTAGTGGTAGATATGCATGCCGGGATTTTCCTTCCACCTCGCATGAGCCCAGAGAATGAAGGCACGGAGAGCCTGTTTTTCCTCATCTTGGTCGTGTGCCCACCAATCCTTGAAGGCAAAGGCACCATTTTCCAGATATCCCGCTCCCCACAGATATTCGAGACCACCGATTGCGAGTGGATAACCCTCCATGTCGAAGAAGACATCGGCAGGATCCGCTTCCGGAAGCAGCGCAAGCCCATGGGGCTTGTCCTGAGCGGGAGGTATAATCTCGAATACAGCCAAGGCATCGGCATTGCTCTTGCGTGCCATCAACGTGGCTTTCTGAAGGCGTGCCTGGGCAGCCAGCTTCTCAAGCATCGCGGGTAGTAGTTTCTCAACTCGCGCTCCGGATGCATTCGCTAGTTTTGCAACCGTATCAATGCCGGCATACCGGAGTTTCTTGATCTGATTTGCCGAGATGCCCGCGACTTTTACGAGGTGATCCGTGCTGTTGAAATACTCCTCTGCATAGGAGTTCCAGTTGCCGTGATCCGCCCTGGGTTCCGGCTCGGGACGATTGGCGAGGTTGCCATCGTAGGATTGCTGGAGCTTCAGGAAGCCCTCCTTGATGGAGAGATAGTAATCGTAATAGTCGGAGACCCGCAGCTGGGGGCGCTCGTGCGTACCCAGAATGATCCCAAAGAACTCGGGCATACCTGTTCCCGGGGTGTGTGCGAGCATTTCCGCGTAGCAGCAGAGCTGGACGGCGTAATAGGGTTTGATCGAGCGGGCGACCTTCGTATCCCACAGAAGATAGGTTCCTGTGGTCGGATCCAGTTCAAGAAAATCAGTGAATCCCGCGAAACTTCCGTGCCGGAGAGCCCCCTGATAGATGACGGGGGCCTTCTTGGCGATGGCCTCAAGGGTAAGACGATGGGCCTGATCAAGGTTCCGGTCGTGGATTTCAACCAAGGAAGGCACATTGATCTTCCACTCCTTCAGGACGACCGACTCATGGACATTTCCCGACTCAGCGATGAGCTTCATGTCCTCGGATTGAGCATCAGGCGTCAGCTGGCCTGGGTTTTCCAAGTGATGCCGATCCATCCATGAGGCAAAGGGGGACTCAAGGTATCGGACGAGGTCACTGGGGGAATAAATCAGTTCCTTAGTAGTCGGGTGAAAGCGCATGGAATTGCCCGCTATTCTAGCGAATGAATTTCAAAAGAAAGCAATGACTTGAGCGGGAGGGTTACATTTGGACGACACATGCTGTCTTGGCATCGGGTGTAGCCTCCTCCCATGCCCCGCATCGCTCTCATCTCTGACATTCACTCCAACATCGATGCTCTCGAAGCCGTGCTGGACGACATCAAGGAGCAGGAGGTCGATGAGATCGTATGCCTCGGGGATATCGTGGGCAACGGGGCGGCTCCAGAGGAATGCCTGCGCCTTGTCAGGGAGCGCCATCCATCGTAACAAATATTGATGATGCTTTTCCGCTTTCAGATCATGCGGATCACGGGGACCTGATCGAGCATGTAGAGGAGACCCGAGTAAAGCGTGTGTTCACCGTGCATGGCTTCACCGAGGAGTTTGCCGGTGACTTGAGGGCTCTGGGAATCGATGCCCTTGCTCTCGGGGGAGGGAACCAACTGGAGCTATTCCGTTAAAAGAATTCCTATATTTAATTTAGTGTTTAGATCACTAAAACATTATACCGGTATCTTGCTGCCATTTTTCCGTTGCAGCGCCAGAGTGAAATTCTAGTTTCTTACCGCAGCTTGGGCAATTAACTGTACCATTTTTGTGGCAGTTAGGACACACCCTCATTCCCCATTCACAGCTACATGTGTAATAATCAGCGTATTGGACAATACCAATACTCTGGCTGCATTTTTTGCAATTTCCTTTAATTAACATTACATTTAATTTATTTTTCGAATTTGATTGCGGCAAACATAAAATTTTATTTAGCCCGTTTTAATTTTTCCCTAACAACATCCCCAAAATACTTCTGAACGGTCCGCTTCATGGGGAGAGCTCCTAGTGCCTTGGTGATAACCGTCATGATAAGCATCTCCTAGATCACCAAATCTACAGATAATTCCAATTTTTTCTAAATAGGACGTTCTCCTGTTGGAAGAAAACTCTCTATAGGACTACCTGCCAAGCTAATATATTCGGCGCGCCATTGGTCGACCTTTCTAAGATCCGATATAGTGAAATGCGTATCTGCAATAGCAATACATTGCTCTAATTCAATCCATGCTGATACTGGTGGCATTCCGTAGGCTCCATAAAAAAGCTTCTCTAGAGATAGAGCTGTTTTTTCGGCTGAGCATCTTGCTTCTTCAGCTCCTTCAGTGGCTCTATAAACCACATAAATGGAAAGAAGATATGGGAATTGATCCATTAACTCTTCATGTCTTGCTTCGCCGAGATCAAAGAATACTCCTACTAAGTATTCAGAATGATTCTCCAGTATCTGCAATATTGACTGTTCTACTATTTTATCTTGGTATACTTTGCGTAATCTATTTTCAAAAGAACTTGGAAATGCAGGTCTCCCATATCTTGCAGCAAGCCATTGTTTTAAAGTTCTTTTGCTATCAGCAGAGATTTTTGCCATTTGATCTCGCTCTGCCTTTTGAAGGAACATATCCCTCGAAATCAGCATTTTTTGGGAGTGTTTCACTTCGAGAGTAATTACGCCATCGATGTCAGGCTCTAGTCTGAGATGCAAAATACGCGGGTGGCGTGCATTTTCATATCTTGCGTGCGGCTGACGCTCAATTTTTCCCACAATTACTTCTACATTCTTTTCTTCTGAGTTCTGTAGATCACAATCATGACTGATAACGATTGCCCGCTTTGTTGTGCTATCTTGACTAAAAAGCTCGAGCTGCTGAGCGCTTTTAAGCGTTAACAAATGGCCTTGCCGCCAATCTGTAGGCTCTGGGGGCATGCGTTTTCTTTATGAGTGCTCTGAGACGCTGGGTATTGAAATGTAGGACTTCCATTCGTCTGTTGGCTTAGTTTTAGATAGTGCTAAGCCTGCTCTATTATAGGCGTTTTCCATTCTACATGCTTCTTTAATCAAGGCGTGAATATGACTTTCATTATTTTTATCTGCGATAAAAAGATCACTCAAAGACATTCCATTGAACGCCTTCATCTTGATTAGGTTTCCAGCGTTTTTTACCCCAGAAATCTGAAAAGCGTCTGCAATATGGCTTAACGATTTAAGCCGATCAAACGTCGCGCCATCTGGTTCTGTACCATCAAGCCATTTGTAAATAGCCTGACGGGTAACACCCAACATGAAGGCCATCTGAGAAACAGGAAGCGCCAATTCTAGCCGAATGTTCTCGATGTGGTCTCTGACCGAACGAAAATCAGGTTGAGCATAAGATACATCACTAGGAATCCGATTAAAAGTTAGAGAAGTACGAGACTGAATATGATCTTTCCAATCATTTGCATGATCAATGGAATAGAAGCTTCCTGTGCCTCCTACTATGAGAGCGCATAATACAGAAGCACGCTTGGTTAGTGAAAATGATTCAAAAAAAGAACCATTATATGCGATTGGGAGATTTGCTGCGACAGTCATCTACTTTTATTTACTTGTATTCCAAGACATTTTAGCGTGAGCAGTTGTTACGCTTTCGAATATTTCATGAATTTCTTTATGCAGAGAGATTAGCTGACTTTTTATGTTATCTATATTAATGATCATTTCACCTTCGACAAAATGATCTATGTCAATCAGTCCATGTGGACGGGATGCATCAATATTAAATTTGTTTTGTGGATTCAATCCAATTGGAATTAGGTCGGGAGGGTAGCCAAAAATTGATTGCATTTGCAAAACCCTTAACCTGAGCACTCCTTGCTGAATCAGTGGCTGTACATTTGTTTCAAAAACTGCCTCACTCAATGCATACTTTCTATCGTTTCCAAAATTAAATCCATGTATGTTTGATGGCAAATAGTCATCAACGGCCTCGTTGCTGTTTGGCCATATAGCATTTAGATACCGAATTCCAATTCTTTCGAGTCCTGATATGTTCGCAGCTTCCTTCGCGATACCAAAACCAAGCAATAAGGCTGCAATAAACTCATCGTGTGTTTCATACTCTGTTGTGTGAAATACGATTGAAGAATTAGTTAAAATATATCCTGAGGCTCGTTGGGCGTCTGAAAAAAGCCATGTTGTAGCCCGTATGACTTTTGGTTCAGGAGGCGTTTCATTCTTCTGGCTAGTGCTAAACGTTAACTGAGACGCTTCATGAGTCTCAAAATGTATGAAGCCTTTTTGACGAAGTAGATTTTGAATCTGCTTAACATATTCGTCCATCGCCAAAATGGGAGCGAACTTGATTTGACCCACTACATAGTAGAGTGGGGGATTGGGGATCTTTTGCGTCATCAATCTTTGATCTTGAGGATTTATCGGGATTGGCCGGTTTACACTCTAGTTGACAGTTTACGCTCTGGTTGACGTTTTTTGCAAGTGGTCAATGAAACTATTTATCGAAACTTGCCCATTGACTGGGGCGCTATTTGTCGTAGTTGATGTGTGCTTTGCAGCTATCGGATCATGCGGATCAGCCTTCCGGACAAAACGGCTGCACATTCAAGGATTCTACATGCTTCTAGGGATTTCCTAAAGACAGTTGCGATCACAAGGTCTTCATCCTCTCCCTGACCATATCACCCAGATACTTCTGAACTGTCCTCTTCATCGGACGAGCTCCTAGAGCCTTGGTGATTCCCTTTCTTATCAGTAGTTCCAAGGTCTCCTCTTCAACGGTGAGCTGGATCCCCATCTTCTGGTAGCGATCCACCTCTTCACCAATCGCGATCATCGCGATCTCCCGCTGGGTATCCGGTGAAAGAGGCTTGAAGACCACCTTCTCATCAAATCTTCCGATCAATTCGGACCGGAAGTGACGGTGTAATTCGGCCAAAACGGCTCTCTCCAGTGTCGCAAAGGGCAACCGGGTGGGTCTCATCAACTGCTGGGAGCCAATGTTGCTCGTACAAACCACATAAAAGCCACTCAGGTCATGGGTTCGGTGATCAGCCAAAGTGATCCTGGCGGCATCGAGCATCTGAAGGAATAAATCCCAGATCAGCCGGTGGGCTTTCTCGACCTCGTCAAAGAGCAGGATCCCACGAGTATGGGACTCCAAGACCTTCCCAAGCCGTCCGGACATCCCGGTTTCGTCACCTAGAAACAGCTTCACACTGTCGAGGTGCTGGAACTCCGACATATCGAACCGGTGGATCGCACCTTCTCCGAAGAGATACCTAGCGCATTCCAGGGTGAGTTCGGTCTTTCCCACGCCGGTAGGCCCGAGGAACAGGAACGAGCCCAACGGTTTGTCTGGGGGTTGAAGTCCCAGTTCACCCCGCTCCAGAACCGAGCATACCCTTGGGATGACATGGCCTTGTCCCCTAATTTTCGAAGCAAGGTAGTCCTCCAGGCCGGAGAGTTTCTGGATGAGGGCGGGATCAGGATTCATGAGCGGGATGGTGATGGCGTTGTTCCTCGCCACCATTGGCGCAGGGCATAGTCGGGGCGGAGTCGGGTAAACCACTCGGGGAAATCTCCCTCTGGGGTGATGGGAGCTAACAGCCGCTTCCTGAAAGGCTTCTCGCAGTGGCATACGATCGCCTTGAAGCGTGGGAGCTTTCTTAAGAGGTAGGGTTCGAACCATGGCTTAATCCGGGTCTGGTAATTGTAGGACCGCTTCCCTGCGGACCATCCCCACGATTTCTCGGTGACCTCCCGCTCACCGATACTCTTCGAGGCAATATGGGCTGAGTCATGATTGGCCACGGTGAAGA
>Ga0209829_10000392_pt1 | contig 40674 bp, 41 predicted proteins | sample C_140205_EF_Meta_FD_187311 | JGI IMG/M metagenome (GOLD analysis project Ga0209829, IMG submission 187311) | Freshwater microbial communities from Lake Croche, Canada to study carbon cycling - C_140205_EF_MetaG (SPAdes) (version 2) | ecosystem: Environmental > Aquatic > Freshwater > Lake...
GTGATGGCGATGCCGGCTGCCGGCGACCCCGTCGGCGCGGGTTGCGCAGCCTACGCGGCAGCCAACCCCACCGGCCCGGGATCGGTCGCAGGCCTGGCCATGGATCCGGTCGCGACCGCCGCCGGAAACAGCCCGGTGCTGACCACGCTGGCCTCAGCACTGTCGGGCAAGCTGAACCCGAACGTCAACCTGGTGGACACTCTGAACAACGGTCAATTCACCGTGTTCGCGCCCACCGATGATGCGTTCGCCAAGATCGACGCCGCCACCATCGAGAAGCTCAAGACCGACTCGGCGCTGCTGACCTCGATCCTGACCTACCACGTGGTATCCGGTCAGGCCGACCCGTCGAAGGTTGTCGGCGAGCACACCACCGTTCAGGGTGGTTCGCTGAAGGTGACCGGATCGGGCAACGACCTGAAGGTTAATGACGCCAGCGTCGTCTGCGGTGGCATCAAGACGGCCAACGCGACGCTGTACCTGATCGACACCGTCCTGATGCCGCCGGCCGCACCGGCGTCGTCGGCAGGGTCGTCGTCGATGCCGACCACCACGACGACGCCCTAACCCAGCGGCCGGGCAACCACTCGGCAGCAGTTTTGCAGCACTGACAACAAAGAGGGTCGGTCGCGAAAGCGACCGGCCCTCTTCGCGTGCGAGGCGACAAGGCAGCATGGGGATATGCCGTCGACACTGCTGTGGTTGCGCCGCGACCTGAGACTGCGCGATCTACCGCCACTGCTTGACGCCTCCGCCGACGGCTCCGAGGTCCTGGCCTGTTTCGTGCTCGACCCGCGATTGGAAGCCAGCGCCGGTGCGCGCCGACTGCAGTACCTCGGTGACTCCCTGCGGGCACTCAACAACGACCTCGGCGGCCGGTTGCTCATTACCCGCGGACGCCCCGAGGAACGGATCCCGCAGATCGCCGCCGCGATCGATGCCAAATCGGTGCATATCTCCGCGGACTTCAGCCCGTTCGGGATGCGTCGCGATGAGAAAGTCGTCGCGGCGTTGTCTAATGTGCCACTCGTCGCCACCGGATCGCCCTATCTGGTGTCGCCGGGACGGGTGACCAAGGACGACGGCAGCCCCTACAAGGTGTTCACCCCGTTCTTCCGGCGGTGGCGCGAGGTCGGCTGGCGCGCTCCCGCGCAGTCGAATCCGGCGGCGGTGACATGGATCGACCCTGACGGTGTCGCCACACTCCCGAACCGGGTCGAAGCACCGGATCCCGTTGTAACACTTGATATTCCCGCGGGCGAGGCTGCAGCCCGACACCGATGGGCGGAATTCCTCGCCGACGGTATCCGCACCTACTCCACCGACCGCGACCGACCCGACAAACCCGGGACCAGCCGGATGTCGGCTCACCTGAAGTACGGCACTATCCACCCGCGGACCATGTCGGCCTCTCTCGATACCGACGAACCCGGACCGGGCGCGTACCTTCGCGAGTTGGCGTTTCGCGACTTCTACGCCTCGGTGCTGCACCAGTGGCCCCGCAGTGCGTGGCACAACTGGAACCCGAACTTCGACGCCATCGAGGTCGATACCGGACCACCGGCCAAGGCGGCCTTCGAGGCCTGGAAGCAGGGCCGCACCGGGTACCCCATCGTCGACGCCGGGATGCGCCAACTCGCCGGGACCGGCTTCATGCACAATCGGGTTCGCATGATCGTCGCCTCCTTTCTGGTCAAGGATCTGCACCTGCCGTGGCAGTGGGGCGCTCGGTGGTTCCTCGATCAACTCGTGGACGCCGACATCGCGAGCAACCAGCACGGCTGGCAGTGGGCCGCGGGTACCGGAACCGATGCCGCACCCTACTTCCGGGTGTTCAACCCGACCACCCAGGGCGAGAAGTTCGATCCCGACGGCGACTACGTGCGGCGCTGGGTGCCCGAACTCGCCGACGCCGCCGAGGTCCACAAACTCAAGGCGGGACGGCCTGCGGGGTACCCGGACCCGATCGTGGACCACGCGGCCGAACGCACCGAAGCGCTGCGGCGGTACGGGCTGATCGGCTGAGCCGGGTGTGCCAGAATGACGTCACACACGAGTCGACGGGAGCCGCAATGGTCAACACCGAGGTGGAGCGTTATTCGGAGGTCGATACCGCAGATGTTCCGTCCGCGGCCTGGGGTTGGAGCAAGATGTCCCCTCGCACCTGGTATGCGCTGGGAACCTTCATCATCGTGTTCCTGCTGGGGATGATGCACGGTAACCACGTCGGCCATGTGGAGAACTGGTTCCTGATTGCCTTCGCGGCGATCGTCGCTTTCGTGATGATCCGGGACATCGTCATGCGTCGACGCGGCCAGCTTCGCTAACCTTCAGCGGCCAGCTGTCCACAGGCCCAGTCCAAACGCCTGAGCTCCAACTACCCGCCTTCGGCGGCCAGCTGTCCACAGGCTCGGTCCGATCGCCTGAGCTCCAACTACCCGCCTTCGGCGGCCAGCTGTCCACAGGCTCGGTCCGATCGCCTGAGCTCCAACTACCCGCCTTCAGCGGCCAGCTGTCCACAGGCTCGGTCCGATCGCCTGAGCTCCAACTACCCGCCTTCAGCGGCCAGCTGTCCACAGGCGGCCGCAATCTCACGGCCGCGGGTATCGCGGACCGTGCAGGAAACCCCCTGTGCAAGAACCCTTCTCACGAATTCCCGTTCCACCGGCTTCGGGCTGGCATCCCATTTGCTTCCCGGCGTCGGGTTGAGCGGAATCAAATTGACGTGCACCAGCGGGCCTAACGCGCGATGCAACAACCTGCCCAGCAGGTCGGCCCGCCAGCCCTGGTCGTTGATATCGCGGATCAACGCGTACTCGATCGAAACCCGGCGGCCAGTGCGGTCGGCGTAGTACCGGGCGGCATCAAGCACCTCGGCGACCTTCCACCGGTTGTTCACCGGCACCAGGGTGTCGCGCAGTTCGTCATCGGGGGTGTGTAGTGACACCGCCAGCGTGACGCCCAGACGCTCGTCGGCCAGTTTGCGGATCGCCGGCGCCAGGCCGACCGTCGATACCGTCACCGAGCGGGCCGAGATCCCGAATCCCTCCGGCGGTGCCGCGGTAATGCGCTGCACGGCACCCAGTACGCGGGCATAGTTGGCCAACGGCTCCCCCATGCCCATGAACACGACGTTCGACAAACGGTCACCGCCGGGCCGGGTTGCAGGCAGGTCGCGCAGGGTCACGGCGGCGGCACGAATCTGTTCGAGGATCTCGGCGGTGCTGAGGTTACGGGTCAAGCCACCCTGACCGGTCGCACAGAACGGGCACGCCATTCCACAGCCGGCCTGGGAGGAGATGCAGACGGTGTTGCGGTTCGGGTACCGCATCAGCACCGACTCGAAAGTGGTGCCATCGTGGCCGCGCCACAAGGTCTTTCGGGTTTCACCGGAGTCGCACTCGACCTCCCGAACCACCGACAGCAGTGGCGGGAAGAGAGCTTCGGTCACCGTCTCGCGGACGACGGAAGGCAGATCGGTCATTTCCCGCGGGTCGGCGAGCAGGCGGCCGTAGTACTGCATCGCGAGTTGTTTGGCGCGGAACGCTGGCAGTCCGAGTTCGGTTATCGCGGCAGCACGGGCGTCCGCATCAAGGTCGGCGAAGTGGCGGGGCGGCAAACCCCGCCTTGGCGCCTCGAATACCAGTTCCTGTTCCATCAGGCCAGCAATGTCAGGACGATCCAGGTGGCCACCGACGACGGCAGCACGCCATCGATTCTGTCCATTAGGCCGCCGTGGCCGGGCAGCAACGTGCCCATGTCCTTGATACCGAGATCGCGCTTGACCTGAGACTCGACCAGATCTCCAAGGGTGGCGGTGAGAACCAGCATGACCCCGAGTGGAATGCCGACCCAGGCCGGTTTGTGCATCAGAAAGACCACCGCGATAACCGCTCCGGTGGTGCCGCAGACCAGCGAACCCGCGAAACCCTCCCAGGACTTCTTGGGACTGATCGCAGGAACCATTCGGTGCTTGCCGAACAGCACACCGGCGGTGTAGCCGCCGATGTCGGAGAAGGTCACGCCCAGCATGAGTGCGAATACCCGCGCGTAGCCGTCGGAAGGGTAGATCAGCAGCACGGCGAACGCTCCGCACAGTGGGATCCAGGCCGCGATGAGAATCGTCACGGAAACATCGCGCAGGTAGTTGATCGGCTGGCCCTGTAGTCCGTGGCTCAACAACCGCCAGATCAGACAGACCAGCACTGTCGCACCGAATCCACCGAGCGCTCCGGCCGGGCCGAAGGGCCAGGTCAGCCAGATCATCGCCTGCCCACCTACCAGGAGTGGCAGCACCGGGATCGAGTAACCGGCATCGCGAAGCCGTCGGACCACCTCGTGGGTGGCCACTGGCACCCCCGCCGCCACCAATGCGACCCACAACCGCGGCGCGAGCAACAGGATCGCAATGATGGTGCCGCCCAACAGCAGGCTGACGGCGATCGCGGCGGGGAGGTCGCGGCCGGCCCGGGACGTCTTCACCGGCTGTTCGGGTGCCTCAGGGGTCGAGCCCCCGGAGTCTGTGTCAGCCACAGTCGCTCGCTGTCGAGGTCCTCAGACCTCGAGCAGTTCGCCTTCCTTGTGCTTGACGTGATCGTCGATCTGCGAGATGTACTGCGCGGTCGACTTGTCGAGGTCCTTCTCCGCACGGCCAACCTCGTCCTCGCCGGCCTCGCCGTCCTTGCGGATCCGGTGCAGTTCCTCCATGGCGCGGCGACGGATGTTCCGTACCGATACCTTGGCGTCCTCACCCTTTGCCTTGGCCTGCTTGACCAGATCGCGGCGACGTTCCTCGGTCAACTGCGGGATCGACACCCGGATGATGTTGCCGTCATTGGTCGGGTTGACCCCGAGATCGGAGTTGCGAATGGATTCCTCGATGGGCTTGAGCTGGGATGCCTCGTAGGGCTTGATGACGACCATCCGTGCCTCGGGCACGTTGATGCTGCAGATCTGCGTGATAGGAGTGGGCGTGCCGTAGTAATCGATGACGATGCGCGAGAACATGCCGGGGTTGGCGCGCCCGGTCCGGATGGACGACAGATCGTCGCGGGCGACCGCGACAGCCTTCTCCATCTTCTCTTCGGCATCGAAAATAGCTTCTTCAATCATCGGTGCCACTCCTCCTGTCCGGTCACGTGGTGACCAGTGTTCCGATCTTCTCACCTGCGACCGCGCGGGCGATATTCCCGTTCGTCAGCAGGTTGAACACCAGAATCGGCATTCCGTTGTCCATGCACAGGCTGAAGGCGGTGGCGTCGGCCACCTGCAGTCCACGGTCGATGACCTCACGGTGGCTGATCTCGGTCAGCAGTTCGGCATCCGGGTTGCGCCGCGGGTCGTCGGTGAACACCCCGTCGACAGCCTTGGCCATCAGCACCACCTCGGCGCCGATCTCCAGAGCACGCTGCGCGGCGGTGGTGTCGGTGGAGAAATACGGCAACCCCATGCCGGCGCCGAAGATCACCACCCTGCCCTTCTCCAGATGCCGACGGGCCCGCAGCGGAATGTACGGCTCAGCGACCTGACCCATGGTGATAGCGGTCTGAACCCGGGTGACGATGCCTTCCTTTTCCAGAAAGTCTTGTAGCGCAAGGCTATTCATCACCGTGCCGAGCATGCCCATATAGTCCGACCGGGTGCGTTCCATGCCACGCTGCTGAAGCTGGGCACCCCGGAAGAAGTTGCCACCGCCGATTACCACGGCGACCTGAACACCGCTGCGCACCACTTCGGCGATCTGGCGGGCGACCTGTGCCACGACATCCGGATCCAGGCCAACAGAGCCGCCGCCGAACATCTCACCACCGAGTTTGAGCAGGACCCGCGAATACCCGGGGTGTGAATCCGGTGCGGCGCCGTTCGTGGTCGTGGGCTCCCCCATCGGACTCCTCGGATTCGTCGGGGCTGGCATCAGAGTGCTGTTCCGGTGGAGCCGGAACAGCGGTCTTATCCTGCCTCATCGTCGCAGGCCCGATCATTGGGGGGTTAGCCCGGGATCAGGCCACCACCCCGGCTTGGATCCGCGGCCACGGCTTGGCCGCCTCGAGTTCGAAAGCCAGTTCAAGCAGCCGACGTTCGTGGCCGAGTGGGGCGCTGAACATCATGCCGACCGGCATGCCCGAGGCCGTGGTGTTCAGCGGCAGCGAGATCGCCGGTTCGCCGGTCGCGTTCTGCAGTGGTGTGAACGCCACCCAGTCCACCAGCCGGTCGATCACCTGCTGGTAGTCCGCGGTGGGGTCGAGATGGCCGATCCGCGGAGTCTCCTCGGCGAGCGTCGGCATCAGCATGACGTCGTAGTCGCGGTAGAGCCGCTCGGTGACTTTGCGCAGCCGGCGCAGGCGGGTGATGGCCAGTGGCAAACGGTGCAGGTTACGGGTCGCGTGACGATCAAGCCCGAGGGTCAGGTTATCGAGTCGCTCTCGGTCGAAGCTCGGCCCGAAAGTGCGTTTCCCGGTGCGCACCAACGCCATGGCCAGCGAGGCCCAGTAGACGAGAAAGTCGTCGGCAAAGGTCGCCGGGATCGGATTGCTGTCGAGGTGGGTGACCCGGTGGCCCAGCCCTTCGAGCAGGGCCGCAGTCTGCAGGGTGTGATCGCGCATCTGCGGGCTGCAGTCCCGATTGAGCGAGCGGGTGATGACCGCAATCCGCAGCCGCTCCCGGCCGGGCGCGGTCACCGCCCCGATCGGCGCCAGTGCCCGGTTGCGCCAAATGCGTTCTCCCTCACGGTAAAACGCGGCCGTGTCACGTACCGAACGGGTCAGCACACCGTCGTTGACGAGCCGCACCGGCATCTGCCGTGACATCTTGTCCAATGGCAGTCGACCCCGCGACGGCTTGAGTCCGACGAGGCCGTTGCAGGCGGCCGGAATCCTGATCGAACCGCCGCCGTCATTGGCGTGCGCGATGGGCACCACCCCGGCGGCGACGAATGCGCCCGACCCCGACGACGACGCTCCCGCGGTGTAATCGGTGTTCCACGGATTGCGCACCGCACCGATGCGCGGATGTTCAGCCGAAGCGCTGAAGCCGAACTCCGACAATTGCGTCTTACCCAACGGGATCAGCCCGGTTGCCAGAAAGAACTTCGCGAAATCCCCGTGACCGGCTTGCGGCTGCGGATCCCAGGCGTCTGTGCCGTTCATCGTCGGTACGCCCTCGACGTCCACGTTGTCCTTAATGAACGTCGGAACGCCGTCGAAATACCCGCCCTGACGGGTGGCGGCCTGCGCCCGCGCCCGGTCGAACATCTCATGAGCCAACCCGTTGAGCACGGGGTTGATCGCGCGTTCGCGAGCGATCGCCGCGTCAACCAACTCGGCCGACGACACCTTTCCGGTGCGCATCGCCTCGACCATCCCGACGGCGTCGAGATCGCCGAGGGCGTCGTCTCCAAAAGCGTTGACGTGCCTCATGATCGCTGACCCAGGCCGCTCAGGCCTGGCCCACCTCGAAGCGGACGAACCGGGTCACGGTCACGCCGGCCTCATCGAGCAGTGCTTTGACCGACTTCTTGTTATCGGCCACCGACGGCTGATCCAGCAGGACGACATCCTTGTAAAACCCGGTGATCCGGCCGTCGACGATCTTAGGCAGCGCAGCCTCGGGCTTGCCCTCCGCCTTAGCGGTCTCCTCAGCGATGCGACGCTCGTTGGCGATGAGGTCAGCGGGAACGTCCTCGCGGGTGAGATAGCGAGCCTTGAGTGCGGCGATCTGCAGAGCCACCGAATGCGCGGCATCTGTGTCAGATCCGGTGAACTCGACCAGCACGCCCACCGCGGGCGGGAGGTCGGCCGCACGCTTGTGCAGGTAAGTCTCGACGTTGCCATCGAAGTACTGCACCCGGCGCAACACCAGCTTCTCGCCGATCTTTGCCGACAACTCCGCGATGGTCTCCTCGACGGTCTTGGCCGCCGATCCCCCGGAGATAGGAGCCGCGTTGAGGGCGTCGACGTCCGCGGCCTTGGATGCCAGTGCGGCGTCGACGACCTGTTCGGCGAGTTTCTGAAACTCAGCGTTCTTGGCGACGAAGTCGGTCTCGGAGTTGAGCTCGATCAGCGCGCCTCCCTTGGCCGCCACCAGACCCTCGGCGGTGGCGCGCTCGGCGCGCTTGCCGACGTCCTTGGCGCCCTTGATGCGCAGCGCCTCGACGGCCTTGTCGAAATCTCCCCCGTTGGAGGCCAGGGCGTTCTTGCAATCCAACATGCCCGCACCGGTGAGTTCGCGGAGCCGCTTGACGTCGGCAGCGGTGTAGTCAGCCATCTCAGCCTTCCGTAACTTCTACTGCCACGGTTACCGATTCATCCGCGACCGGGCCGGGCTCGGCCGGTGCCGCTTCGATGGCTGCGCTGGCCAACAGTTCCTGTTCCCACTCGGCCAAAGGCTCGGCCGCGGCACCGGATTCGGAACCAGCCTTGTCGCCGCCGCCGCGGGCCTGCAGTCCCTCGGCGATCGCCGCCGCGATGACCTTCGTCAGCAGCGCAGCCGAGCGGATTGCATCGTCGTTGCCCGGGATCGGGTAGTCGACCAGATCCGGGTCGCAGTTGGTGTCGAGGATCGCGATGATCGGGATATTGAGCTTGCGAGCCTCCGCGACAGCGAGGTGCTCTTTGTTGGTATCGACCACCCAGATGGCCGACGGCACCTTGTTCATATCGCGAATACCGCCGAGGCTGCGCTCGAGCTTATTCATCTCGCGGGTCAGCATCAGGATCTCTTTTTTGGTGCGACCCTCGAAGCCACCGGTCTGCTCCATGGCCTCAAGTTCCTTGAGACGCTGCAGACGCTTGTGCACGGTGGAGAAGTTGGTGAGCATGCCACCGAGCCAGCGCTGGTTCACGTACGGCATGCCGACGCGAGCAGCCTCTTCGGCAATCGACTCCTGGGCCTGCTTCTTGGTGCCGACGAACATCACCGACCCGCCGTGGGCGACGGTCTCCTTGACGAATTCGTAGGCCTTGTCGATAAAGGTCAGCGTCTGCTGCAGATCGATGATGTAGATGCCGTTGCGGTCGGTGAAGATGAACCGCTTCATCTTGGGATTCCAACGTCGGGTCTGATGCCCGAAGTGCGCGCCGCTGTCAAGCAGCTGCTTCATGGTTACAACAGCCATATCGGCTTATGTCCTTATGGGGTTGTCGGTTGTCGCCCGGCTACGGGTGTAGCCAAGCCCTGGCGCCTGCGTGCATGCCGACCCGGCCTTGGGGATTCCCCTCTGGACGAGACCAACCGGCGTGCATGGGACAAAGATCGACATGGCGATCCTGTGAACAGACGCGCGAAGTCAACTCGCTTGCGCGAGTCGCGTTCAGAAGTTTACACGGAGCAGACGGGTGCTTTGTCCCCAGCGCCCAGGCTGTGCACAACCGGACCCGTGGTGCATGCCGGACCCGGCGGAACATCGTTGAACTGTACGAATGCGGTTCTTGGTGGTACTGCTGGTCGCGTTGGTCGGTGCGGTGCCCGCAAGGGCCGATGATGTCCGGCTGCAGTGGCCGCTGCGACCCGGCGTGCCGGTGGTGTGCCGGATCTTCGACCCGCCCGAGCCGGACTGGCGACCAGGCCACCGGGGCGTCGACCTCGCCGGCATACCGGGCCAGCCGGTCTACGCCGCCGGGGCTGGAACCGTGGTGTTCGCCGGCCTGCTGGCCGATCGACCAGTGGTTTCGGTGGCCCATCCCGGTGGATTGCGGACGAGCTACGAGCCGGTGGCGGCAACGGTTCGGCCCGGTCAGCTGGTCACGGCATCGAGCGCGCTGGGCCGGTTGGTGCCGGGGCATCCGGGCTGTCCGGCGCCGGCATGCCTGCACTGGGGCGCTATGTGGGGGCCGGCTGCGCGCGCCGATTACGTCGACCCGCTGGGGCTCCTGGCGACCACGCCGGTCCGGCTCAAACCGCTGAACCCCTGACGGGTCAGGCCCTCGGGTGGGCCTGGTCGTGGACGGCGCGCAACCGCGCCACGGTGACATGGGTGTAGAGCTGGGTCGTCGCGAGGCTGGTGTGCCCCAGGAGTTCCTGAACCACCCGCAGGTCCGCGCCGCCTTCCAACAGATGGGTGGCCGCACTGTGGCGCAGGCCGTGCGGCCCGATATCGGGCGCGCCATCAACAACCGCCATGGTCTGATGCACCACGGTGCGGGCCTGCCTGGGATCCAGGCGCCGTCCGCGCGGACCGAGCAGCAGTGCCGGGCCGGACTCCGCTGCCGCCAGCGCTGGCCGACCGTCGGTCAACCAGGCGCGCAGCGATGCGGCCGCCGGCTTGCCGTAGGGGACGGTGCGTTGCTTATTGCCCTTGCCCAGCACCCGTAGCAGCTGGTTTGCGGTGTCGACGTCGTCGACGTCCAGACCGCAGAGTTCACTGACGCGAATGCCGGTGGCGTAGAGCATCTCGACGATGAGCCGGTCGCGCAGCGCCAGTGGGTCGCCCTGCTCGGCCCCACGGTCGGCGGCGACCATCGCGGCCAGAGCCTGGTCCTGACGTAACACCGCTGGAAGGGTGCGCCGCGCCTTGGGCACCTGCAATCGGGCTGCCGGGTCGACGGCAAGGAGTCCGCGCCGCGCTGCCCAGGCCGTGAAGGTCTTTGCCGAAGATGTGCGCCGGGCCAGCGTTGTACGTGCCGCACCCGCAGCGGCCTGAGCGGCCAGCCACCCGCGCAGTAGCGGCAGGCTCAATGCGTCCAGGCCGGCGCCGGGGGCGCGCTCGTCAAGAAAGGCGAATAGGGACCGCAGGTCGGTCAGGTAGGCCCGGCGGGTGTGGTCAGATCGGCCGCGTTCCAAGGCGAGGTGCTCGGCGTACTCCTCGAGAATCGCCGCGTAGCCGTCGTCCACACCCTTTACCGTCGCAGATCAGAGCTGGGGCGCCGGTCATCAACGCGGGCGTGTCCGGCTCCGAAACCGTCACGGACGCAGTCGCACCTGGGCCGCACGGAGTTCTGCAATCGAGCTCGCACCGATCAGCTGCATCGTGGTGCGGATCTCCTTGTCCAGGATCTCGACAACCCGTGCCACACCGTCATATCCACCTGCCATCAGGCCGTAGAGGTAGGCCCTGCCGACGAGGGTGCCGTGGGCACCGAATGCCAGAGCCGCCACGATGTCGGTGCCGCTCATGATTCCGCCGTCGATATAGACCTCGAGTCGGGTACCAACAGCTTCGACCACCGCGGGCAGAATCTCGAGCGGGACATTGCCTTTGTCTATTTGGCGGCCGCCGTGATTCGAGAGCACGATCGCATCGACGCCGAGTTGTGCGATCAGCACTGCGTCATCGAGGCTCTGCACACCCTTCACCATGAGCTTGCCGTCCCACACGCTGCGCAACCAACTGACGTCGTCGGTGGTAATGCCCGGGTCGAACACGCGGGTGATCAGATCGCCGACAGTGCCACCGGTGGAATCGAGTGAGGCGAACCGCAGCGGCTCAGTCGTGAGCACATTCATCCACCACCGGGGAAACCGCGCGATATCAGCAATGGTGCGCACTGTGAGTTGGGGCGGGATGGTCAAGCCATTGCGCACATCGCGCAGTCGAATACCGCCGACGGCGGTGTCGACGGTCAGAATCAGGGTGTCGTAGCCGGCCTCTTGCGCCCGCCGAATCAATGCCGTGGTTGCTGCACGGTCGCGCCAGACATAGAGCTGGAACCATCTGCGCGTGCGCGGTGCGGCGGCTGCGAGATCTTCGATCGACGTCGTGCCGAGCGTGGAGAGTCCATAGGGGATGCCGTACTCACGAGCCACCTCAGCGACTGCCGGCTCACCAGCGTGATTCATCAGGCGGGTGAATCCGGTCGGCGCGAGCGCGAAGGGCAATGCCGATGTGGCACCGAGCATCTCAACCCGGGTATCCACCGACGAGACATCGCGCAAGACTCGGGGGGTGAGCTCGACGCGCCCGTAGGCCTTGCGCGACCGATCCAGCGTTGCTTCCGAGCCGGCGGCTCCGTCGGTGTAGTCGAAGACTGCGGGCGGCACCCGCTTTCGGGCGAGTTCGCGGATATCCCAGATACTGCCGCAGCGCGCGAGGCGGTGCTGGATGCGGGATTTGGTGCGATCTGGCGTGCCGATCAACGGCAAGATCTCGCGGGGACGCGGCAGGCGGCGTCCAACCACGAATGCCTCCTTCACGACCCCGAGCAGTTTCCGGGCTCAGGTCGCAAGCACTATAGCCAGCAATCATCAACGGTGCTGGCGTTTCGCCGGGCCGCTGATAGTAGCTTCGCTTCTATCGACACCTGACCCAAGAAAGCGCACTGGTGGCAGGTGCTCGAGGCCTGCCCTTCGCCGCCGCCGTCCTCGTGCCGGGCGATGCCTCTACTTGCGTGGAACGCACTCGACCCCGCCTTCCGCAACTCGGTGCTGGCCGGCATCACACTGGTGCTCATCCACCTTCCGGGGTGGGGTCGAGATATTTCGATGGGAAATACAGCTGACCCGGCGGCCTCTGCTTGAGACCGGAATCCGCCTACCTCGACCTGCGGGCCAATCGCCACCTCCCGTCATGACGTTCGATCAAGCCGGCGATCTCCAGCATCGCCAGCGGACCGAGCACGCTGGCGGAGGGCAGGCCGGCCGCCACCGCGATCTCATCGGGCGTGCGCGCCCCGCGGCCGGGTAGCGCCTCGTAGACCTGGAGTTCGGTATCGGTCAGCGCGTCAAGTGGTTGGTTCGGGTGCGGCTGTTCATCGGCGAACTCCCCTGCCCGGCCGATGATTTCGACGATGTCATCGGCGCGGGTGATGAGCTCGGCGCCAGAGCGGATCAGAGCGTGGCAACCGACTGACGCGGTGGAGGTCACCGGTCCGGGCGTCGCACACACCACCCGGCCCAGCGCCCGGGCCCATGCCGCCGTGCTCGCAGCACCACTGCGCAGACCGGCCTCCACCACCACGGTCGCCGACGACAGCGCGGCGACCAACCGGTTGCGGGTGAGGAACCGGTGCCGCGCAGGGCGGATACCAGGCGGGTATTCGCTGATCAATAGTCCTTCGCGGCTGATGCGGTGTAGCAGTGCGGAATGGCCCGCCGGGTACAGGATGTCGACCCCGCCGGCGAGTACCGCCACCGTCACACCATCAGCGGCCAGGGCGGCGCGGTGCGCTGCCCCGTCAATGCCGTAGGCGCCACCGGAGACCACCGCGACCTCACGCTCCACCAGGCCGGCCGACAATTCCGCGGCGACGTGATCGCCGTAGGCGGTTGCGGCTCTGGTGCCGACGATCGCGGCGGCCCGTTGTGTCACCTCGTCCAATCGCAGCGGACCGATGGTCCACAGCGCCAGCGGCGCACGACCCTGCGGCTTGTCGCGCACCGGCGCTCCCCCGAAGGAGATGAACGACAGCACTGGCCACTCGCCATCGTCGGCGGTGAGCAGCCGACCGCCACGGCGGTCGAGAAGCTCTAGATCCTCGGCGGCACAGTCTAATTCGCGACGGCCCTCGGTCCTGCGGGACAGCTCCGGTCCAACCTCGCCGCGCCGGATGCGCTGTGCTGCCTCCTCGGGACCGACGTCAGCGATGAGGCTGGCGAGTTCGGCGCAGGGCGATTCGGTGACCCGCGAGAGGTAGGCCCACGCCCGCAGCCGGGCATTGGTACTCATGGCGTGACTCCGGCCTGCCGGAAGCTGAGGGCGATGGCCACATCGTCGCGATTGGGCGCGGTGCGGCCCGCCAGATCGGCGAGGGTCCAGGCCATCCGCAGGGAGCGATCGACCCCGCGGATGCTGATGATGCCGCGATCCAGGGAGGACTTCAGCGGCGCCATCGTGATGTCGTTGAGGCGGAAGTGCCGGCGCAGCACCGCACCGGAGACCTCCGCGTTGGTGGTGAACCCATGCGGGCGCCACCGCTCGGCGGCCGCGACCCGGGCTGCGGCCACCCGTGCTCTGACCTGCGAGCTGGGCTCGGCGGCATCCGGCGCGAATGCCCCGGCCCGTGCGGTATGCATCTGGACTCGTAGATCAACCCGATCGAGCAACGGACCGGAGAGCTTGCCGAGATAGCGCCGCCGCTGCGGGGGCGAACAGATGCAATCCTGCGGGTTGGCCGGCGCGCACGGACACGGATTGGCGGCGAGCACGAGCTGGAACCGCGCCGGATAGCGCGCCACCCCGTCCCGGCGGGCGATCCGGATCTCGCCATCCTCCACCGGAGTTCGCAACGCCTCCAGCGCGCTGAGCCCCATCTCGGCGCACTCATCGAGGAAAAGGACGCCACGGTGCGCTCTACTGACCGCGCCGGGCTTGGCCATCCCCGCGCCACCGCCCACCAGTGCTGCCACGCTCGACGAGTGGTGCGGGGCGATGAACGGCGGCCGGGTGATCAGCGGTGTGTGCGATGAGAGGGTGCCCGCCACCGAGTGGATGGCTGTCACCTCCAACGCCTCGCTCTCGGTGAGATCGGGCAGAAGCCCCGGAAGTCGTTGGGCCAGCATGGTTTTCCCGACACCCGGCGGCCCGGTGAGCATGAGATGATGAGCCCCAGCGGCTGCCACCTCGACGGCGAAGCGGGCCTGACTCTGCCCCACCACGTCGGCCAGATCGGCAAACTCCTGATCGGCCTGCGGCGGCATGCCGACCCGCGGTTCGAGACCGACGCCGCTGTCCAGCCAGCGCAGCAGATCGCGCAGAGTGCGCACACCGAACACCTCGATGCCGTCGACGAGGCCCGCCTCGGCGAGGTTGCCCACCGGGACGATGACCACCGGCCACCCCTGCGCCTTGGCGGCCAGCACCGCCGGAAGTACGCCGTGCACGGGACGCACGCGTCCGTCGAGTGCGAGTTCGCCCAGCAGCACCGTCTTCTCAAGGCGCGGCCAGGGCGCCTTGCGCCCGGCCGAGAGGATGGCCGCAGCCAAAGCGATGTCATAGCGCGATCCGGTCTTGGGCAGCGTCGCCGGCGAGAGCGCCAGTGTCAGCCGCGACATCGGCCAGTTGTGACCGCAATTGGTGATCGCCGCCCGAACCCGGTCCCGGGACTCCTGCAGTGCGGCGTCGGGCAGACCGACCAGATGAACACCGGGCAGGCCGGAGTTGATATCGGCCTCGATCTCGACGATGTCGCCGTCGAGGCCGCGGACCGCAACCGAGAACGCTCGTCCGAGTGCCATCAGCCCACCCGCCCGACCCGCGCCATCAGCCCACCCACCCGACCCGCGCCATCAGCCCACACCCCGCAGATGCAGCACCTCGGGGTTGCGCCGAAGTCCGATACGGACGCCGATGACGTCGATGCGGATCTGCTTCCAGCCGCTGTCCTGGCCGGCTAGCCACAATCCGGCCAGCGTGCGGATCCGTCGCACCTTCTGCGGTGTGACGGCGTTTTCGACACCGCCGAACCCGTCGCCGGTGCGGGTCTTGACTTCGACGAAGATCACCGTGTCATCGGCGTCGGCGGCGATCACGTCGAGTTCGCCGTAACGACAGCGCCAGTTGCGCTGCAGAATCCGCAGCCCGAGGCCGCAGAGGTGGTCGACCGCGATCTGCTCGCCCAGGGCGCCGATCTCATTGCGGCTCAAGGTCGTCATGGCCCGAGCGTGCACACCGACAGTGACATGGGACGACGAGGCAGCACCGCCGCGCCCGACCTATCCCCAATCCGTCAGGGATGCACAGCCGGTGCGCTGCGGGCTACTCGGGCAGGCGCAGGTCCGGCTTGTCGACCTCTTCGATGTTGACGTCTTTGAAGGTGATCACCCGGACCTGCTTGACGAACCGGGCCGGCCGGTACATGTCCCACACCCAGGCGTCGGCCAGCCTCAGCTCGAAATACACCTCGCCGTCGGTGTTGCGCGGCACCAACTCGACGCTGTTGGCCAGGTAGAACCGGCGCTCGGTCTCCACGACGTAGCTGAACTGCCCCACGATGTCCTTGTATTCGCGGTAGAGCGAGAGCTCCATCTCGGTTTCGTACTTCTCGAGATCCTCGGCACTCATCAGCTCAGCGGTCCTTCATATCGAACGGTCTTGTCAAACAATCCAGTCGAACGTGCGTCTATCTTGTCCCACCCTTCGTCATTGCGCCGCACCGGTGCCACCCGCGCGACATTGATGAACGAGCGCCGGTGCTGGCTGCACGGCCCCCGGTGCACCAGCGCCGAACTGTGCGCCGCCGTGCTGTAGCCCTTGTGCTCGGCGAACCCGTAGCCGGGATGCTCGTCGTCCATGGCCACCATCAGCCTGTCGCGGCTGACCTTGGCCAGCACGCTGGCCGCCGCGATGCAGGCCGCCGCGGCGTCTCCGGAGATCACCGGCAGCGACGGCATCGGCAACCCGGGTACCCGAAAGCCATCGGACAGAACGTATTCGGGGCGTACGGGCAGTCCGGCGACCGCACGTCGCATACCTTCGATATTGGCCGCGTGCACACCGCACCGGTCCACTTCGGCGGCCTCGATGAACACCACGTGGTAGGCCAGCGCGTAGCGCCGAATCAGCGGGAAAAGCTCCTCGCGCACCGTGGCGGTGAGCTTCTTGGAGTCATCGAGTGCGGCGAGGCTCCCGAACCGGTTGGGCCCCAGGACACACGCGGCAACGACCAGTGGTCCGGCACAGGCGCCGCGGCCGACCTCATCGACTCCGGCGACCGGACCCAGTCCGCTGCGGTAGAGCGCCGATTCCAGGGTGCGCAGTCCGGAGGACCGCCGGATGACGGTGCGCGGCGGCCACGTCGTCGCCGCGTCAGCCCTCCTTGCGGACACGCCTCAACCCTGCTGGGGGTCGAACGAAGAAACACCGCCCCAGCGCGACGGCGGCCACGCGATGAACTGGGCTTTGCCGATGACGTTGTCCACCGGCACCGTCCCGGCCTCCGGGTCGCCGGTGCACAAAATGCCCTTCTGGGCCTCAGCGGGGGTGCTGGCGCAGTGCGCGCGCGAATCAGCCGAGTGGGTGCGGTTGTCGCCCATTACCCACAGCCGACCCTCGGGGATCAGCACCGGGCCGAACTCGTTGCCCAGACACGGGTAGACGACTGGGTCGGCCATCATCGTGGATGGATCCAGGAAGGGTTGTTTGAGCGGCTTGCCGTCCACGGTCAATCCGGTGTCGGCGCGGCACTGTACGGTCTGGCCGCCGACCGCGATGACCCGCTTGACCAAATCGTTCTCATCCGGAGGCACGAACCCGACGAATGACAGCGCATTCTGTACCCATCGGAGCACCACGTTCTCGGAGCGGATCGACTTGTAGCCGACGTTCCAGTTGGGCGGACCCTTGAACACGATCACGTCACCGGGCTGCGGCGTGCCGAAGCGGTAGGTGATCTTGTCGACCATGATCCGATCGCCCACACAGCCCTTGCAGCCGTGCAGGGTCGGCTCCATCGACTCCGAGGGAATCAGATACGGACGCGCCACAAACGTGAGCATCACGTAGTACAGGACGACTGCGATGCCGACGAGAATCGCGCCCTCCTGGAACGCGGACCGCTGCTTGCCGGCCTTTTCGGAAACTCGATTGACAGCGGCCGTCGCGGTCTCAGATTGCTCCGGTGTCGCATCGGCCGGGTCGGGAGTCTCGGTCACACGATCAGCGTAGTCAGACGTGAACCCGAAGGCCCGCTGCCCACACCGGGCAGCCGCCGGGGGACGCCAAGCTCAGCCTGGGAGCTCAGCGCTTCTCCTTGATCTTCGCCTTCTTGCCCCGCAGTTCGCGCAGGTAGTACAGCTTGGCGCGGCGGACGTCGCCGCGGGTGATGACCGCGAGGTGATCAATATTGGGCGAGTGCACCGGGAACGTCCGCTCGACGCCGACGCCGTAACTCTCCTTGCGAACGGTGAAAGTCTCCCGGACTCCACCGCCGGATCGACGCAGCACGACACCCTTGAATACCTGGATGCGCTGTTTGTTGCCCTCGATGACCTTCACGTGCACCTCCACGGTGTCGCCTGGGCCGAAGGTCGGGATATCGTCGCGCATCGACGCTTTGTCGATGAAATCCAGCGTGTTCATCTTCCGACACATCCTTCAGGGGTTGGGCTGCGACATCCGCCCGGCGCACGCGCGCCTGACATCGCCGAACCGGTAGTCAACGTGGTGTTTGCGCTGCAGGCAGACAATCCGGCCCGCGCGGACAACTGTTCCAGTGTGCCAGATGGGGCGCCCGCGGGGAAATCGCAGGACCCGTCAAGGTCAGCGGCATGTCGCGGATTCAGTTTGCACTGTCGCCGAAGATGCCCGTTACGCTTGGCTTGCGAGGTCTCGGCCGGGCAAAGCCCCCAACCGCGACCACTGAGCGCGTCCACCGAAGCCGAGGAGAGGTCCATGCGACGCCGACCGTCGGTGCTTCTGGCCAGCGTGGTGTCGCTGACGGTGGGCCTGCTACTCGGCGCGTCCTCAGCCCGATTGGCCGCCGGATCTGAGAACGGACCCCCCCTGCGGGTGTCGTTGCTGGTCGACGGCCCAGCCGGCGCGCGCCCAGCCCCGCCGGCCGCCGTTGCGGCTCCCCCGGACCCGATCGCCAACCTTGACGCACTGGCTCGCAAGGCGACCGCGGACGCCTCCAATAACGGCGCGGATATCACCTTCAGCCTGCTCGACCGCAAGACCGGTCGGCTGATCTCCACCGGCGATCAGGCACCCTTCCCGATCGCCTCTGTCGCCAAGCTTTTCATCGCCGACGACCTACTGATGGGACTGTCGACAACGAAGCGCACGCTGAGCCCCGACGACCGGCGCCGCCTCGACGTCATGCTGCGCTCCTCGGACGATTTCCCGGCCGACGAGTTCTGGGACCGAGACGGTGGCAACGCCATCATCAATCGCATCGTCGCCCGATACGGACTGACCTCCACCACGGTCCCCTACGACGGCAACTGGTGGAACACGATGAGCACCACCAAGGATCTGGTTCGCTACTACGACATGTTGCTCGACGGAACCGGCGGGCTTCCACCAGAGCAGGCCGCGGTAATGATGTCCGATCTCGGCGCCTCCACCCCGGTCGCGTCCGACGGGTACCCCCAGCGGTTCGGGATTCCGGACGGTTTGTTCTCCGAATCCGTTGCGGTGAAACAAGGTTGGATGTGCTGCTGGAACGGTCCCAACTGGCTGCACATGTCCACCGGCGTGGTCGGCGCTGACCGGCGCTACGTGATCGCCATGGGATCGATGCAACCGGTGGACGAGGCCGCAGCGCGTAACACGATGACCCAGACGTTAAAGACGATGTTTCCGGGCGGTCGAATCTAGTCGATATCGTCGGCCAGCAGATCCGGCCGCCGTTGTCGTGTTCGTTGCACCGACTGTTCACGTCGCCAGGCCGCGATCTTCGCGTGGTCGCCCGACAGCAGAACCTCAGGCACATCCAGTCCGCGCCACAGCGGCGGCCGGGTGTAGGCGGGGCCCTCGAGTAGACCGGCGATGTGTTCAGAGTGCGAATCGTCTTGGTGCGATTGCGGATTACCGATGACATCTGGCAGCAGTCGCACCACGGCTTCGATCATCACCAGCGTCGCAACCTCTCCCCCGGCAAGCACATAATCACCGATTGAAACCTCCTCGACCCGCATCCGGGTGGCGGCATCATCGGCTACCCGCTGGTCGATTCCCTCGTAGCGTCCGCAGGCGAACGCCAGATGCTTTTCGCCGGTCCAGCGTTGCGCGTCGGCCTGACTGAAGAGCCGGCCCGCCGGTGTCGGCAGCACCAGAAGGGTGTCGGGCGTGCAGACCTCGTCGAGCGCATCACCCCATACCGGCGCCCTCATCACCATCCCCGGCCCGCCGCCGTAGGGTGCGTCATCAACCGATCGGTGCACATCATGAGTCCAGCGTCTCAGATCGTGCACCACAACGTCGACGATTCCGGACCCAATCGCCTTGCCGGACAATGACTGTCGGACCGGATCGAGATAGTCCGGGAAGATCGTGACGACGTCAATTCGCATCGAGAGAATCCAGGTCCAGCAGACCGTCCGGGGGGTCGATCTCAACGACTCCAGAGGCCAACGCAACCGATGTGACGATCGCGCTGACGAAGGGAATAAGCACTTCCGCGCCCGCCGCGGTGCGGACCGACAGCAGCTCCCCGGCAGCAGTGTGCAACACCTCGGTCACCGATCCGACCTCTGCGCCGTCAACCGTGCGCACCGCCAGACCTTCGAGTTGATGATCGTAGAACTCGTCGGGATCAGTGATCGGCGGCAAATCGGCCGAGTCGACGACGAACAGGTTGCCGCGCAGCAGATCAGCGCCGTCACGGTCGGCGACTCCAACCAACCGGATCAGCATGCGTGCACCGTGGGGGCGGGACGACTCCACCTCGTACTCGCGTGCCACGGAATCGACGCTGCCGCGGGAAGGCCTGAGCCGCAAGTGATTTCCAGGAGAGAAACGTACCTGTGGATCGTCGGTTCGGACGTCGACAACAAGTTCTCCGGACAGCCCGTGGGCTTTCACGACCCGGCCAACGACGAGCTCCATGAGGGCAGCTCAGCTACTGGTCGGTGTCCACCACGTCGACACGAATGCCCCTGCCGCCGATGCCGGCGACGAGGGTTCGCAGCGCGGTGGCGGTGCGTCCGCTGCGACCGATCACCTTGCCCAGATCGTCGGGGTGCACATGCACCTCGACGGTCCGGCCGCGACGGTTGGTCACCATGTCGACACGAACCTCGTCCGGATTGTCAACAATCCCGCGGACCAGATGCTCCACGGCGTCGACGACGGCCGAGCTCATTCGGCGGCGGGTTCTTCGGACTCGGCCGCTGCTTCAGCGACAGCTTCGGCGGCGTCGGCCTCGGCGGGGGCCTCCTCAGCGGGGGCAGCTTCAGCAGCAGCCTCGGCGGGAGCGTCCTCAGCAGCCTCGGGGGCAGCTTCAGCAGCAGCCTCGGCGGGAGCGTCCTCAGCAGCCTCTGCCTTCTTGGTCGGGGCTTTCCGCTTTTTGAGTTGCGTCGCCTCGCCGGTCGGGGCGCCGTCACCGGCAGCCAGAGCGGCATTGAACAGGTCCAGCTTGCTGGGCTTGGGTTCCTTGACCTTCAAGGTGCCCTCGGTGCCGGGCAGGCCCTTGAACTTCTGCCAGTCGCCGGTGACCTTCAGCAGCTTCAACACCGGTTCGGTGGGCTGCGCACCGACCGACAGCCAGTACTGGGCGCGCTCGGAGTCGACCTCGATCAGACTGGGCTCTTCCTTGGGGTGGTATCGCCCGATGATCTCGATGGCACGTCCGTCGCGGCGGTTGCGGGCGTCAGCAACGGCAATGCGGTACTGGGGATTGCGGATCTTGCCGAGTCGGGTGAGTTTGATCTTGACAGCCATGAACTGAGCTTCTCCTGTGGTCTCACGCTGCAATTCAGCGATCGCCGGCGGGATGCCGGAATCCGGTTTTGCCTCGCGTGGGGCGGCCCGGGCAATCGCGCGACGCTAAGTCCCGTGGCCAACCACGGATTCTGCCAGACGGCAGGGCCCCGGTGGAAATCGCGCGACAGGCTCAGAAAACCTTGTCCATGCACTTGGTCTCGACCCGCCGCGTCATCCGCCAGCCCTCCGCGGTCCGAATGAACTCGTCGTCGTACCACAGCGCGCACAACAGGATCTTCCCGCTGTCGTCGAGTTTCATCGGGTTGAAGCACATCGTGCGCCCGGTCGCGGAGTCGCCGGTTACCCGGATATCGAAGTTGCCGACCAGGTGGTAGTAGGCCGGAAAGTCGGGCAGCACCTCCGCGAGCCAAGCCTTGACCTCAGGGAAGGCACCATCGATACCGCCCATCACGCGGTAGTCGATATAGGCGTCGGGGGTGAAGATCGCGTCAAGATCATCGAATCTGCGCTGGTCGATCGCGGTTGCGTAGTCGACCACCAACTGCTGGATTTCCAACCGATCAGAGATTTCCGCCAGGCTCATCATGCGGACGATTCAACACCGCCGGACGTGGCCGCATCGCAGCGGTTAGGGTAAGCGCCCATGGAAAGGCTCATGACCGCTCTCGCGGCGTCCATCGCACTCGTCGTCAGCACCGTCGGGATCGGTGCCGCGTCCCCCGCGAGCGCTGATCCGAACATCCAACCGATCGGCTCTTCTCCCATCCCGGACGGTCCAGCGCCGGCGTGGATCGTTGCCGACCTCGACAGCGGACAGGTGTTGGCCGGTCGGGATATGTACGCGGCCCACCCTCCGGCGAGCACGATCAAGACCCTGCTGGCGCTGACTGCACTCGACGAGGTGAGCCTGGACTCCACCATGGTCGCCACCACGGCCGACACTAACGTCGAGTGCAACTGCGCCGGCGTCAAGGCCGGCCGCACCTACACCGCCGGCCAGTTGCTCGACGCGGTCCTGTTGGTGTCCGGTAATGACGCCGCTAACGCCCTGGCAGACATGTTGGGCGGGTACGACGTTGCGGTGGACAAGATGAACGCCAAGGCTGCCGCGATTGGCGCCACCAACACCCACGCCACCTCGCCGTCGGGACTTGACGGTCCGGGCGGTCCGGGGTGGACCACCCCGCACGACCTGGCCGCGATCTTCCGTGCCGCAATGGCCAATCCGGTTTTCGCCCAGATCACCGCCAAGCCGACGGCGATGTTTCCCGCCGACACCGGCGAACGTCTCATGATCAACCAGGACGAACTGCTGGTGCGCTACCCGGGCGCGATCGGCGGCAAGACCGGATTCACCAACGCCGCACGCAAGACCTTCGTCGGGGCTGCCGACCGCGACGGCCGACGGATCGTCATCGCAATGATGTACGGCCTGGTCCACGAGGGTGGGCCCACCTACTGGGACCAGGCCGCCATGCTGCTGGACTGGGGTTTCGCCCAGAGTCCGGCCGAGGGTGTCGCAGCGCTGTAGCGCTGCAGCGCCGTATCCCTATAGCGGCTAGCGGTTGAAGCCAGGCGAGGCGACGTCAGCCTCGGTGAGTTCAAAAGGCGCCGGGGCGATGATCGCAGGCGTGGCCACCAGGGCCGGGTCGGTCTCAGCCGGCATCCCTCCCGACGGGCCGGTGATGACCTCGGAGGTTCCGCTTCCCGTACCGATGACCGGTGTGCCCTCCAACGGGATCGCGCCCGGTACCCACGCGAGAATGTCACGCGTACCGTCGTTCCACACAACGCTGTTGGGCATGTCCCCGATGACGTCGAAGTAAAGCACACCGGTCGCACTGCCGCCCGGCGGGAGTTGCGCGCCACTGATGCCGCCGGGCGCGTTGAGCAGCACCGGATCACCATCGCCGCTCTCGGCACGAACCATAAAACCCTGAATCTTCGGATCAACCGCAGCTCCAAACGCCGCGACGTTCAGCGTGGCTTCGTACAGCTTCCCGTTGTGCGGCACGGGGGCTGAACTCGGTCCGAAATTCGTCACGGTGTAGCCGATTACCGGAACGCCGGGGATGTAGCTGATCCGCTCCTGCTCGCCGAAGGTCTTGATGTTGTCTGTGGCTGAGGCCGGCGCGACGGTGACCGCACCGATTCCGAACGGGATTGCGGCGGCGGCAATGACGCCAGCTAGCTTCGTGGTCTTCACCTGTGACTCCTATCGTCTCGCGGAATTGTATCTCCGGTACCAATCAGAAACCGCATCGAACCCGAACTGCGGCCTTGCCCCGTTAGCCTAAGCGCCCATGCAGGTCATGTCCCGCTGGTTGAGCCATATCGCCGTCGCGACCGCGGTCGGCCTGATCGCTACGCTGGCACCGCCGATGGCCGAGGCCGAGCCCGACGGCCAACCAGCCGCCGTCTCGGCCCCCGTCGGCCCCGCCCATGCCTGGCTGGTGGCCGACTTGATCAGTGGCAGCATTCTGGGTGCCAAGGACGCCTACGGCCAACACGCGCCGGCCAGCACCATCAAGGCTCTACTGGCCATGGTGGTGCTCGATCAGATCAGTCCCGATGCCGCGGTGCGCGCGACCCAGTCCAGTACCGACGTCGAGTGTTCGTGCGTCGGCCTGGTGCCCGGAGCGGTCTACACCACCCGGCAGTTGCTCGACGCCCTGCTGATGGTGTCCGGCAATGACGCCGCCAACCTGCTCGGCGAAATGCTGGGCGGTACCCAGACCGCGGTCGCGAAGATGAACGCCAAGGCTGTGCAGGTCGGCGCGCGCAACACCCGTGCGGGTTCGCCGTCGGGGTTGGACGGGCCGGGCTGGGAATCGACCACGACGTCCAACGATTTGGCGGTGATCTACCGGGCGGGCCTGAATTATCCGCTGTTCGCTCAAATCCTGCACCAATCCACGGCCCTGTTCCCGGACGGCGCCGGTGGGGTCAAACAGATCGCCAGCCACGATCACCTGCTGCCCAACTACCCCGGCTTCATCGGCGGCAAGACCGGCTACACCAACCTCGCCCAGGAGACTTACGTGGCGATGGCACAGCGCAATGGACACCGGCTGATCGCCGTCATGATGTACGGCGAGGACGATCTCTGGAACCAGGGCCGCGATCTTCTGGACTGGGGCTTCGCCCAGTACGGCTGACAAATTCAGTACGGCTAAAAGATGCTGCCGCGCAGCAGAATCCGGTCAGGTCTGGACAGCACACCCGCTCCGGAACGCGGATCTTCCGCGAAGCACAGCAGGTCGGCCGGCGCACCGTCGGCCAGTGCCGGGCGACCGAGCCACCGGCGAGCATCCCAGCAGGCCGCTCCCAACGCCTCGGTGGGCGTCATTCCGATGCCTTTGAGTGCCTCAACCTCGTCGGCGATCATGCCGTGCGCCATCGTGCCACCGGCATCGCTGCCGGCGTAGATCGGTACCCCGGCCTCGCGAGCAGCACCGATCCGCTGCCAGAAGCGGGCATAGAGATCCCGCATGTGTGCGGCATACACCGGATATTTCGTTGCAGCGTCGGCGAATTGCGGGAAATTCTCGATATTGATCATTGTGGGAACAAGAGCCGTGCCGCGCTCGGCCATCATTACCACGGTGTCCTCGGTCAGACCGGTGCCGTGTTCGATACAATCGATACCGGAGTTGATGAGTCCGGGCAGTGCGTCCTCGCCGAATACGTGCGCGGTCACCCGCACACCCTCGGCGTGGGCGGCGGCGACGGCGGCGACCAACACCTCATCGGACCACAGCGGCGCCAGATCTCCCGACGAGCGGTCAATCCAGTCGCCAACGATCTTCACCCAGCCGTCACCGCGGCGCGCCTGCTGCGCCAACGCCTCCGGAAGTTGCCATTCATCCTCGAGTTCAATGGCAAAACCCTGGATGTACCGCTTGGGGCGCGCCAAATGCCTTCCGGCCCTGATGATCTGGGGCAGGTCATGATGAGCGTCGAGGCTGCGGGTGTCGGTGGGCGAACCGCAATCACGGAGCAGCAGAGCACCCGCGTCGCGTTCGGTTCGCGCCTGTTCGACCGCCTCATCAACATCGATGGCACCGTGCGGTCCCAGCCCGACGTGGCAGTGCGCGTCGACCAGACCGGGCACGATCCAGCCGCCATCGAAAATGGTCTTGGCTCCGCGCACCGGTTCACTTCGCAGGATCCCGTCGGCGATCCACCACTCGACGGTTTGGCCGTCGGGCAGTCCGCGGCCACGGATATGCAGCGCCGAAGCGGCCACCGGGTTAGTTCTTACCGGGAAACTTCAGCTTGGACAGATCGAAACCGGCCAGGCCGGGCGGGAGTTGGTTGAGGCCCTCGGGAAGCTGCGACAGATCCGGGAAGTCGGCCGGCATCTGTCCGTCGAACAGCGGATTGCGCGCCTTCGCGGGCGTCGGCCCGCGACCTTTCTTGCCCTTCTTATTCTTGGCGTTCTTCTTGGAAGACCGGCGCGCGAATCCCATCCCCATCGATCCGGCCATCTGCGACATCATCTTTCGGGCCTCGAAGAACCGGTCGACAAGCTGATTGACCTCAGAGACCGCCACCCCGGAGCCGTTGGCGATGCGCAGCCGTCGTGAGGCATTGATGATCTTGGGATCGGCGCGCTCCTCGGGCGTCATACCCCGAATGATGGCCTGCAGCCGGTCGAGATGGCTGTCGTCGACTGCGGACAGGGCCTCCTTCATCTGCCCGGCGCCGGGCAGCATGCCGAGCAGGTTGCCGATCGGTCCCATCTTGCGGATGGCCAGCATCTGCTCGAGGAAATCCTCCAGCGTGAGTTCACCGGAGCTGATCTTGGCCGCCGCCTCCTCGGCCTGTTGCGCATCGAAGACCTGCTCGGCCTGCTCAATCAGCGACAGCACATCACCCATGCCGAGGATTCGGCTGGCCATCCGGTCTGGATGGAAGACGTCGAAGTCCTCGAGTTTTTCACCGGTGGAGGCGAACAGGATCGGTACTCCGGTGACCTCGCGCACCGACAGCGCCGCGCCACCGCGGGCGTCGCCGTCCAACTTGGTCAGCACCACGCCGGTGTAGCCGACGCCGGCGCCGAACGCCTCGGCGGTGGCGACCGCGTCCTGACCGATCATCGCGTCGAGGACGAACAGGGTCTCGTCGGGCGACACCGCGTCGCGGATCGCGGCCGCCTGCGCCATCAGGACGTCGTCGATACCCAGCCGGCCTGCGGTGTCGATGATGACGACGTCGAATAGCTTCGACCGGGCCTCGGCTAGGCCGGCGGCGGCGACGGCAACCGGATCTCCCGGACCGGAGTCTGCGGACTCCGCCGACGCCGCGGAGGTACCCGGGTGCGGGGCGAAGACACTGACCCCGGCCCGCTGCCCCACGATCTGCAACTGCGTGACCGCGCCGGGGCGCTGGAGATCGCAGGCCACCAGGAGCGGGGTATGGCCCTGGCCGCGTAGCCACTTCGCCAGCTTGCCGGCCAGGGTCGTTTTACCGGCGCCCTGCAGGCCGGCCAGCATGATCACCGTCGGCGGGGTCTTGGCGAACGCCAGCTGACGGGTTTCACCACCCAGGATCCCGACGAGTTCCTCATTGACGATCTTGACGACCTGCTGGGCCGGGTTGAGCGCACCCGACACCTCAGAGCCGCGGGCACGTTCCTTGATGCGTCCGACAAAATCGCGCACCACGGGCAGTGAGACGTCGGCCTCCAGCAGCGCCAGCCGGATCTCGCGGGTCGTCGCGTCGATGTCGGCGTCGGTCAGCCGGCCTTTGCTGCGCAGACCGGCCAACGCACCGGTCAACCGGTCGGAGAGGGATTCAAACACCCGGTCAGCCTAGCGCGGTGTCAGTCGAAAGCAGGCTGCCCGGTGACCCGATCCGACAGCCGCCAACATCGGAATGCTGATGCCGCAGGCCGGTTCGGCCACCGGACACCGAGAGGCGAAAGCGCACCCGCGCGGCGGGTGCGCCGCATCGGGCAGCTCACCGGGGACCACCTCGGGCTTGGTACGCACGGCGGGGTCCGGCGAGGGAATCGCCGACAACAGGGCGCGGGTATAGGGGTGGGCGGGAAACTCCATCACCTCGCCCACCGGACCCTCCTCGACGATCCGCCCGAAGTACATCACCGCGATCCGATCCGCCAGCATCACCGCACCGGCCAGATCATGGGTGATGATCAGCACGGCCAACCCGTCGCGACGCAGATCGTCGATGAGTTCCAGCACGCTGGCGCGCACCGAGACATCGAGCATCGAGACCGGCTCGTCGGCCACCAGTAGCCGGGGCGTCAGCGCGATCGCGGCGGCAATGGCGACCCGCTGTCGCTGTCCACCGGACAGCTGATGGGGATAACGATCGAGCACCGAGTCCGCAGGGGTCAGGCCAACCCGCTCGAGCGATCGGCGCACAATCGCGTCGCGGTCGCCGCGGTCCACCTGGTGGATGCGCAGACCTTCTTCGACGATGGCACCGACCGTCATGCGGGGATCGAGTGCGTCATAGGGATCCTGATGCACAAGCTGGATTGCCCGCCGATAGGGCCGCAGTGCGCGGGCGCGAAGCCCGGTGAGGTCGGCGCCCTCGAAGATCACCTGCCCACTGGCGGCGTGCTGCAATCCGACGATCGTGCGCGCCACGGTGCTTTTGCCGCAGCCGGACTCGCCCACCAGGGCAACGATTTGTCCGGCCTCCAATGTCATCGAAACGTCCTCGACGGCATGCACCACCGGTCGCCCCGAACGCCCAAAGATTCCCGCCCCGCGCACTGGGTAACGCACGGTAAGTCCTGATAACTCCAGCAGCGGGGTGTTCATCGCGGCAGTCCGGCCGAGGTGGCAAGGTGACAGGCGATCACGCCTTCGCCGTCGAATATGTTGGGGGGCTCAGTGATTCGGCAGTTATCAAGGACCGATACGCATCGGGGCGCAAAGGCGCACCCGATGACCGTCGTGTCGAGCCCGGGTGGTTCGCCGGGAATTGAGCACACTGCCGCAGCAGTTTCAGGGCGCGGAATAGCCGCCAGCAATGCAGCTGAATAGGGATGGAGTGGGGCGGTGAGCAGACGAGACACCGGGGCTTCCTCCACCACACGCCCGGCGTACATGACCGCCACCCGCTCAGTCACCTGGGCGACCGCGGGCAGATCATGGCTGATAAAGACCAGGGCGACACCGAGGTCGTCGGACACGCGCCGGAGCAACTGCAGGATCTCGGCCTGAACGATCACGTCGAGTGCGGTCGTGGGCTCGTCGGCTAACAACACCTTCGGCCCGCATGCCAGCGCCATGGCCAGAGCGGCTCGCTGACGCATGCCGCCGGAGAACTCATGCGGATAGCGCACCGCCCGCGAAGCGGGAATGCCGACCATGTCCAGCAGTTCTCCAACGCGTTTATCAGCATCCCGGCGACTGGCTTTCCTATGCATCCGGATCGGCTCGGCGATCTGATCACCAACAGTGCGCACCGGATTAAATGCATTCATCGCGCCCTGAAAAACCATCGAGATATCGCACCAGCGGTGCGGTCGCATACTGCTGTCGCCGCCGGCGAGAATGTCGACACCGTTGAACAGCACCTGCCCGGACACCTCCGCGTTCGGCGGCAGCAGACCCATCATCGCGAGCACCACGGTGGACTTGCCGCATCCCGACTCCCCCACGATCCCAAGCCGGTCACGCGCGCGCAAGACGAAGGAAACACCACGGACGGCGTGCAGTTGCCCGCTTCCGATATCGAAGTCGACGCCCAAGTCACGAACCTCGAGAAGCGGGGCCGTCACAGATGTCGTCATGGGCGATCCAGTGCGCCGTGCAGTGGACGCACCCGGAAACGACGGACCGCCAGATGCCCCACCTTGAGCCGGGGGTTGAGGGTGTCCTCCATACCCTGACCGGCGATGGTTGCGGCCAGCACCACCAGGGTGACCGCAAGTCCCGGCGGCAAGACCACCCACCAGGCTCCCGCCACGACCGCACCCTGATCCAGTGCGTCCTGGATCATCCGCCCCCACGACACCACCGAGGGATCCCCGAGTCCGAGGAAGCTGATGTAGGTCTCGGCGAAGATCGCATTGGCCACCATCAGCACCGTGTTAGCGACCAGCAGTGGCGTCACCTGCGGCACGACATGGCGGGTTAGCACGAAGAGCGGGGAGGCCCCCATCGCTTCCACCCGCTTCACGAAAGTGCGCTGCCGCACCGACATCACCTGTGCCCGGATCAGCCGCGCCGTCGAAGCCCAGTAGACCAAGCCGATGACGATCATGATGTTGGTCAGGCTCTGACCGAAAACCGCCGCGGCCACGATCATCAGCGGAATATCTGGGATCACCAGGAAATAGTCCGTGATTCTCATCAGTACGCCATCGGTGCGGCCGCCGACATAGCCCGCGACGAAACCGATGGTTCCCCCGATCACCATGCCGACCAATGCGGCGATAGATCCCACCAGAAGCGATGTCTGTGCACCGTGCACGAGACGCGACAGCACGTCGAAACCGCCGCCGTCCAAGCCCAGTGGATGCACAGCGGTGGGCGCGGAGAAACCGTTGGCGAACCCGGTGTTGACCGGCGTCGGTGCGATTACCGGCGCGAGCAGGGCGATCAACAGAAAGACCCCCAGTGCGCACAACCCCAGCACGGTTTGCCGGTTCCCGGTGATGAGACGGAGCGCAGTTCCCCTTCGCGTGGGGACACTGACCACGCGCTCACCCGACGGCGACGCGACCACTGCGAATCCTCGGATCGATCCGGACATAGACGAGATCTGCCACCAGATTCGCCACCACTACCGCCACCGTGAGTAGCAGGAAAATTCCCTGCAGCACCGGGTAGTCACGCTTACCGATGGCGTCAACAGCGGCGAATCCGATTCCGGGGTAACTGAATACGTCCTCCACCACGATCGCCCCGGCGACGATGGATCCCGCCGACAACGCCACCATGGTCACCATGGGCAGCAGGGCGTTGCCGAACGCGTGGTACCGCAGGATCTCCCAGTCACGCAAGCCCTTGGCCCGAGCGGTAAGGATGTAATCCTCGCCGAGGGTATCCAGCATCGCCGAACGCATGATGATGGCGTACTGACCGTAACTGCCCAGTCCGAGGGTGAGTGCGGGCAGGATCAGATGCGCGGTGCGATCCACCAGGAGATCCCACATCGACGGCTCACCCAGCACACCGAGGGATGCGCTCTGAATTCCCGCTGCCGGCAACCCAATCGCTGCGGCAACGTAAAACAGAACGAGCAACCCGATCCACTGCGTCGGCATCGCGTAAAAGGCCAAACTGGTCCACTGCGTGGTCGAGTCCAGCACAGTCCCCCGCCGCCACGATGACACCACCCCGCTGATCACTCCCAGCACCAGGGCGATCAGCGTGCCGGCGATGAGCATCGGCAGCGTGTTCAACAGCGGACCGGTGATCTCCTGCCACACCGGCCTTCCACTGGCGATGCTGATACCCAGATCGCCACGCGCCAATTGATCCAGGTATCGGACGAACTGTTCAGGCAGCGGAGCGTCAAGCCCGTAGCGATTGAGCAGCGCCTCCCGCAGCTGCGGGGTGCAGGCCCGGCAACGCAGAGCCGACACCGCGTTACCCGGCATCACACGGAAAAGAAAGAAATTGATCGTCGCCGCCACGAACACGGTGACGAGCGCGAACCAGATCCGGCTCAGCGCAGGAGTCAAGCCCGCCTCGGACTGGTGTAGTAAGCCTTGCCCAGCGTGAACAGCTTGGGCTCGAAACCGGTCCAGCCGGTCGAGTTCGCAGTGACCAGGTTCGTCTCCACGACCTGGACATAGGGCCGTGCGCTCGCAATCTCAGCCTGGGCCTGCCAGACCAAATCCCGACGGGCCGCGGGATCCACGGTGGTCCGCTGCTTCTCATACAGCGCGTCGTAGGCCGGATTGCTCCACCCGGTGTCGCTGTTGTTGCCCAGCTCGCTGGTCGTGACCACACCGAGGTTGAAGTCCGGATCGATATACGGGTGCCAGTACCAGGTGAACATGTCGGCATCCTCGTATTTGCCGTCCGGAGCGGTGATCAACTCGTAGGCCTGGGTGCCGTCGCCGCCGGCCTGTTCGGTCAACTGGACGCCGACCTTCTCGAAAGCACTCTGCAGCAGCGTGAACTGCAGGTGACCGTCGTAGTCGGTGTCATTCGGCACGATCACCGTGTAGCGCATGGGGTGCGCCGGTTGGGCGTGCTCGCCGGTGGTGGCCGGGACCTGCCGTACCCCGTCGGTGCCGCGCGGGTAGCCCAGTGAGTCCAATATCTGATTGGCCTTATCCACATCATTGGGCAGCGGCTGCACCTTCGGGTTGACCCAGTCACCAGACCATCCCGACAGAATATCCGCCCAGGGTTTGGCCTCGCCGCCGAACACTGTGCTGACGATCTGCTCTCGCGGCAGTGTGTACTCGAATGCTTCGCGAAGCTTGGGGTCCAACAGTTCCCGGTTCTGCTTCTTGGCGTCGCTGGAGTTGAAGCCGAAGTTGGTCACCTCGTTGCCGGGCTGACTGTCGATGGTGAAGCCCTGCAACGACTTCAGCTGGGCAGCATCTTTGAAGGGCACGGTTTCGACGAAGCCGAGTCGACCGGCTTTGAGGTCGGCGATCATGGCCGTGGGATTGGTGTAAAAGGTCAGCGCCACCGCGGACGCGTGTGGCTTGGGTCCGTAGAACTTCGGGTTGGGTGTGAAGACCGTGGTGCCCTTGTCTTCGTACTTGGTGATGGTGAAGGGCCCACCCGAGACCACCGGCAACTGCTGCTCCGGTTTGAAGTCGGTCAGACCAGAGCCGTCTTCGCCGGTGTCATGCGATGCCCAGACGTGTTTGGGCAGCACGTACATCTGCTGCAGGTTCGCCAGCGCCGGACCCATCGGCTGGTCATAGCGGATCACCAGCGTGCGCGGGTCGGGCGCCTCGGCAGAACCAACCCCGGCCAGCACCTTGGCCATGGACGCCGTCGCGCCCTTGGCGTGCTTGCGGATGGTCTCGATGGTCCACACCGCATCCTCGGCAGTGAGGGGCGTACCGTCTGACCACTGACCGTCACGCAGCTTGAAGGTGATGGTCCGGCCGTCCGGCGACTCGTCCCAGCTCTCGGCCCAGTCGCCTTCCAGCTTCAACCCGGGTCCGTACTGCAGCAGCTGCGGATAGAGCATGGAATACGCAGTGCTGTCCTGGGTTTCGATGCCCACGAACGGATTCAGCGACGAGATGTAGTAGGTCGTGCCGATCGTCAACACATTGTCGGCGTCACCACCGCCACCGCCGCCGCCGGCACCTTTCGAGCAGCCGGCAAGCAGCAGGGTCAGGACGCCGAGTACCGCCAGAATCCGCCGCCGCGTATGTCCCCCGGCCGCGCTCACAGAACGTTGGTCCATGCCTGGTCGCCGACGGCGCCGACGACGCGCACCCGCCGGTAATCGACGTCGCCGGGAACCTCGACGAAGGCGCGGGTGATCAGACCCGACCCATCGGTTTCCAGAATCCGCCCGCAGCGTCGCCCACCGCGCCCCGCGGTGATACTCGCGCCGTTCTCTCGACTGGTAGTCACGTGAACAGCCCTGGCAGGCGTGCAGTGGATTTCAATTCCATCGTCATTGGTGTGTACCTCCAGAATTCGTGGGCCGGTCGAGCAAAAGGAATCGCCGACCCGCAGGGCATCGACTACGGCACTAGGTGTGCGCTCGGCTACCTTCACCCACGTCCACGCGAGGCCGATATCGAAGAGTGGCATATGCGAGTCATCGGTCGCGATACCGTGCAACCTCAGGCCGCGTTGAAGTCCTTCATCCCACATCAACGATGAGTCACCGCGGCCGCCTTCGCATTCGCTGCTCCCGTTGTAAATCTCGACGCCGGCCAGGTGTGGCGCATCGTCGAAGGCGTAGGAGCCTGCTCCGGTCCAGTACGGGTGTGCGAGATAGGCGACACCCCCCTGTTCGTGGGCCCACAGTGCGCCCGCCTCAACCGAGGGGAATGTCCGCTGCTCCCAATGCTCTTCGACGTTGATCATCCAGTTCCGACGGTCACCTCCCGGATCCTCCGGGATCTCGTGAATCCCATAGACCAGCAGATCGGCGGTCCAGCCGACGGGACCGAGATCGACGGTGAGTTCAGCCGCCGGAACCATCATGATCTCTGGTACGTCGTCGACGGTCGCGAGGCGCCAGTGGTCGGTGAGCGCGAGCACGTCGAATCCGGCGGTCGCGTACTGGCGGGCCACCGCCCTCGGCGGAAGGTCACCGTCACTCACCGTCGAGTGGGTATGCAGGGCGCATCGAAGCCACTCACCGGCACGCTCGAAAACGTTTGTCTCTGAGGGCATTCAATTCCACTTCTTGTCCCACTACTACCGACAGCCGGACAATACACCCGCTTGAACTGAACGTTCAGACGAAAACGCAGAAGGGGCACATTGCTTCCAGTCGGCTCAGCGCGCACCACCTGGAATTAAAATTCCGTTCACTGTTTGTTCGATTTCTCGCCGGCTTCGGCCGTGGGCTTAATCGGTGACGGGGCCGGAAGAGCGTCGTACAACTCGCGTTCCAACGCATCCGCGGCGGCGGCCGAGTCGGGTGCCGAGATCGCGAACACGTCGATCACCGAGGAGCCCAGGGTAGTGATCTTCGCCCAGGCGATGTCGACCCCGGCACGTTCAAAGACACCGGTGAGCACGGCGAGCAGTCCGGTGCGGTCCGACGCACGGACCTCGACCAGTTGCCGGCCGGGCTGTCCTGCGTCGTGCCAGAGAATCTTGGGCGGTGCCGGGGCGGCCGCGGGTACGGCAGGATTGGGCGGACCGGCCGGGCCGTTGCCGTACCGGGCGGTTTCGTGGTCGCGCTCCTGCAGCGAGCCGATGACGTCGAGCTCGCCATCGAGGGCGAGGATGAACTGCTGACGCACCAACTCTGCCGCCGGCGGGGAGCCGAAAAGCGGTGACACGACGAACGTGTTGATCGCCGATCCGTCCGCACTGTTGACCGTCGCCGAGTGGACGCTGAGCGAGTTCAACGCGAGTACCCCGGCCGCCTTGGACAGCAGACCCCGGCGATCCGGGGCGATCATCGTGACCGCATAGGAGTGCGGGGACTCCCCTGGCACCATCTCGACATGGACTGCGCGATCGCGGGCGAGCGAAAGATGCTCGGCGGGAATGGGTTCGGGTTTCGGCTCCGTGTCACCGGCGAGCAACCCCCGACAGCGGCGCACCAGATCGCCGATCAGGGTGGCCTTCCAATCACTCCATACCCCCGGCCCGGTGGCCAGGGAGTCGGCCTCGGTCAGAGCGGCCAGCAGTTCCAGCAGCACCGGATCACGGTCGAATGCCTCGACGACGCCTGCCGCGGTCGCCGGGTCCGCAAGGTCATCCTTGGTTGCCGTCGAGGGAAGGAGTAGGTGGTGGCGAACCATACCGGCCAGCAGTCTGATGTCGGACGGCCACAGATCCAGTCGATTCCCGACCCGGACCGCCAGTTCGGCGCCGATCACGCTGTGATCCTGCCCACGACCCTTACCGATGTCATGCAACAGGGCGCCGAGTACCAGCAGATCAGGGCGCGATACTCGGGTCGTGAAAGCGCTTGCCCTCGAAACGGTTTCGGCCAGGTGCCGGTCCACGGTCCAGATGTGGATCGGATCGCGGGGCGGAAGGTCCCGCACCGCACCCCACTCCGGAAAGATTCGGCCCCATAGACCCGTGCGATCCAATGCCTCGATGGTGGTAACCGTCGTCGGCCCCGCGGTCAGCAGCACCAGCAGGTCATCGAGGGCATCCCGTGGCCATGGCGTCCGTAACTCCGGCGCCGTCTCGGCCAGCCGACCCAGTGTGGCCGCCGAAATGGGAATGCCCGTAGTCGCCGAGGCGGCGGCGACCCGGAGGGTAAGGCCGGGATCGCGCTGCGGTCTGGCGTCCCGGGCGAGAATGACCTCGCCCGCGTACTCGACGACGCCCTCGTCCAAGGGACGCCGAGTGGGGCGGCGCAGCGCCGAAAGGCCGCGCCGCGGAAGGGCGTTCGCTGCGGTGCGTAGACCGGCGTCGACGTAGTAGCTGACGGTGCGGGCGGCATCGGAAAGGACCCGGGCCAGGTCGAAACGGTCACCGATACCCAGGGCGGCACCGGTCTCGTCGGCATACTGGGCGAGCAGTTGGTCACGGCTGCGTTTGGACACCCGGTGCAACTCGGTGCGTATGTTGATCAGTGCCAGGTGCGCCGCTGCCAGCGAACCGGCCGGGGACTCCGGGGCGAGGCTGGGATGAACGTCGGCCAACTGCGCGATCGCGAGCGCGTTGAGCAATTGAACGTCACGCAGTCCCCCCATCCCGGACTTCAGATCAGGCTCGGCACGGTGGGCGATCTGACCACTGCGCTGCCAGCGGGAACCGGCCTGTTCGAGGAGTTCATCGAATCGGGAGGAGATACCGGCGCGCCACTGCCGCCGCGCACCGCCGATCAGCGACGACGACAACTCGTCATCGCCGGCAATGTGTCGGGCCTCCAACATCGCCAGACCCGCCGACATTTCAGAACCTGCGACCTGCAGCGCCTCAGACACCGTCCGAACACTATGGTCGAGCCGAATGTTGGCGTCCCACAGCGGATACCACAGCAGATCGGCGACCTGGGTCACCACATCGTCGGGCATATTGTCGTGCAACAGCATGAGATCGAGGTCGGAGTACGGCGCCAGTTCGCGACGTCCCAGTCCGCCGGTCGCGACGATGGCGAATCCACTGTCGGCCGTGATACCGATTTCCGCGGCTTTGGTTTTCAGCCATAACTCGTGCAGGTCTACCAGCGCCTCACGTAACGCCGCGGCGTCCAGGCGCCGCTGTCCGCCGTCGAGCAGTTGCCGATTCGCTGCGGCGAGATCGGTGGCTGGCTGCAGCGATTCCGTCGCCGGTGGCTTCCACCTGCCGGCGACGGAATCGCTTTTCCGCTGTGTCATCTCGGTGCCCGCGCTGCCTTCACCGCTCCCCTGCGGGTGCGGTGTCTAGAGAGCGTCGGTTCCCCGCTCGCCGGTGCGAACCCGGACGATCGTCTCCACCGGGCTGACCCAGACTTTGCCGTCACCGATCTTGCCGGTGCGGGCGGCGGCGACGATCACGTCGACCACCCTGTCCACGGCGGCGTCATCGACGACGACCTCGACTCGGACCTTGGGAACAAAGTCGACCGCGTATTCCGCGCCGCGGTAGACCTCGGTATGCCCCTTCTGGCGCCCGTAGCCCTGGACCTCGCTGACCGTCATACCGTGGACGCCTAGCTCCTCCAGACCGGTCTTGACGTCCTCCAGTGTGAACGGCTTGATGATGGCAGTGATCAGCTTCATATCCCTCATACCTCCGCGCCGTGACGAGTGAATACCGAGCCGCCTCCGGATACCGCGAAGTCGTACGCGGTCTCCGCGTGTTCGGCTTCGTCGATACCGGCCGCCTCGGCCTCGCGGTCAAGCCGCAGTCCGATGGTGTATTTCAAGAGCAAAGCCAAGATAGCCGTGACGGCCGCCGAGTACCCCAGAACCGCAAAGGCACCTACCGCCTGGCGCCACAACTGATCGGTGCCGCCGCCGTAGAACAGGCCGGCCACGGCCGCCGGCGCCTCGGGTGCAGCCACCAGGCCGATCATGAGGGTGCCGACGAGTCCGCCGACCAGGTGGACGCCGACAACGTCGAGCGAGTCGTCGAAGCCGAACTTGAACTTCAGCCCGACCGCCAGTGCGCACAGCACACCCGCGGTAGCCCCGATGACCAGGGCGCCGACCACATTCACCGATGAGCACGACGGTGTGATGGCGACCAGTCCGGCCACCACGCCAGAGGCTGCGCCCAGGGTGGTGGCATGGCCGTCCCGGATGCGTTCGGTGAGCAGCCAGCACAGCATGGCTGCGGCCGTGGCGATGGTGGTGGTGATGAACGTGGTGCCGGCGATACCCCCGGAGGAGACCGCCGAACCCGCATTGAACCCGTACCACCCGAACCACAGCAGACCCGCACCGAGCATGACGAAGGGCAGGTTGTGTGGACGCATCGGAGTGCCAGGCCAGCCTGCGCGCTTGCCGAGAATGACGGCCAGCACCAAGCCTGCGACACCGGCGTTGATATGGACCGCCGTTCCACCCGCGAAGTCGATGGCCTTGAGTTTCGTGGCGATCCAGCCACCGTGCTCCGCCGTGACGCCGTCGAATGCGAACACCCAGTGCGCCACCGGGAAGTACACCAATGTGGCCCACAGTCCCGCGAACACCAGCCAACCGCCGAACTTCAGGCGATCGGCGACCGCACCGGAGATCAGGGCAACGGTGATGATGGCGAACATCAACTGGAACGCCACGAAAACCGTCTGCGGGATCGTGCCGGCCAGTGGAATGTTGATCGCGTCGACCGCAACGACTCCCGCACTCGGATCCGCCACGATGGCCTCGGCCGCGTTCCCGCCGATCAGGCCCTTGAGCCCGAAGTACTGACTCGGATCACCGAAGAGGTTGTTGACGTCGTTGCCGAAAGCCAGTGAGTAGCCGTACAGCACCCAGAGCACCGTGACGACACCCATCGCGCTGATGCTCATCATGATCATGTTGAGTACGCCCTTGGCCCGCACCATGCCGCCGTAGAAAAAAGCCAGCCCTGGTGTCATCAGTAACACCAGTGCTGAGCTCGCAAGCATCCAGGCGGTGTCACCGCTATCCGGCGCACCCAATACCGGGAATTGATCCACTCGCAGGTCCCTCCTTCGGAGTCGCGGCCGTGCACCGACGACATGGAGGCAACATTGCGCAATCGTTGTTTCGGGAAAGCCGCTCCGGTGTTTCGGACACGTGAACGGATAGGCGGTCTGCGTTTCGCTGTTGTTACATACCGGGATTCACCCGGGCCGCGGCCAGGATCCGGACGTCAACCGAGTAGTGCGTCGACGAATGCAGCCGGCTCGAAGGGCGCCAGATCATCCGGGCCCTCACCGAGTCCGACGAGCTTCACCGCGATACCGAGTTCCTGTTGAACGCGAAATACGATGCCGCCCTTGGCAGTACCGTCCAGCTTGGTCAATACCACCCCGGTGATATCGACAACGTCGGCGAACACCCGGGCCTGGGTAAGCCCGTTCTGCCCGATGGTGGCGTCGAGAACCAGCAGCACTTCATCGACAGCGGCCCGTTTCTCCACCACCCGTTTGACCTTGCCGAGTTCATCCATCAGACCGGTCTTGGTGTGCAGTCGGCCCGCGGTGTCGATCACCACGACGTCGGCGCCGGTCTCAATGCCCTTGTCAACGGCGTCGTAGGCCACCGAGGCGGGGTCGGCACCCTCGGCGCCGCGGACCACCTCCGCACCCACCCGGGCGGCCCAGGCCTGCAACTGGTCGGCGGCTGCCGCGCGGAAGGTGTCGGCGGCACCGAGCACGACGCGACGCCCGTCGGCCACCAGGACCCGGGCCAACTTGCCGACCGTGGTGGTCTTGCCGGTGCCGTTGACCCCGACCACCAGCAGTACCGACGGCTTCTCGGCGTGTGGCAGCGCTTTGATGGAGCGATCCAGGCCCGGGTTGAGTTCGGAGATGAGCACCTGGCGCAGTACCGCGCGGGCCTCGGCCTCGTTGCGAACGCTGCTGGCTGCCATTTGCGCTCGCAGGTGCCCGAGCACCGACTCCGTGGTCACCGGACCGAGATCGGCGATCAGCAAGGTGTCCTCCACCTCGTCCCAGGAGGCCTCGTCCAGATCGCCGCCGCCGAGCAGGCCGAGCATGCTGCGGCCGAATGCGTTCTGCGACTTGGCAAGCCGACCACGCAGGCGCTCCAGGCGACCGGCGCTCGGGGCGATAGTGTCCAACTCGGGTGCCGTTTGGGTTGCGGCGGTCTCGGCGAGGTAGTCCTCGACCTCCTCGACCAGGGGGGTCCCGGCCGTTTCGGGCAGGGATGTTTCGGGCAGTCCGACGTTCGAGATCGGCCGTCTCACCGAGTCCCTCGGGATGGCCGCATCGTCACCGACACCGGGCAGACCGGAACCGAATCCCGGGTCGACGGCGGGGCCTGGTCGGGGCCGATCGACCGTCGCAGATGTGGGAGATTGTGTGAAGGAAATGCCGGACGAGGCGGTGTAGCCCCCGGATCGGTCGACGGGTGTGGGAGCCTCGATGGCAATGTCGGTGCTGGGGCGCAGGCTTACCTGACGGCTCCGGTAGCGAACCAAACCTAAGATCAGTGCGGCGATGACGAGGACGGCGATGATCGCGATGGCGATCCAGAGACCCTGGGACACGGCACCATTCTTTCAGGGTTTCCCGTCCGGCCGCCGCAGTCATGGCAAACCGGCTTCGGACCGCCGCCAATGACGACGCCGAGCCACAAACTTCGCCACATCGACGCCTGCCTGACCGGGCCGGTCGAGTATCAGGGCGTCACCACCGGCTTCGAGCGCCTTCGGCTGCCCTATGACGCGCTGACCCAGACCAACCTGGCGGCGGTCGACCTAAGCAGCCGATTCCTGGGATCAGAGCTTGCGGCGCCGGTGCTGATCGGCGCGATGACCGGTGGCGCCGAGTTGGCGCGCACCATCAACCGCAACCTGGCAGCGCACGCCCGACGGCCCGCACGATGCCCACCGAACTGGCGCGCGGATTGGCGAACATCACCGAATCCACTCCGGGAATATCAATCCCTTCCCGTAAACACAGGGCCGAACAGATCACGGTGACCGCGGGGTCGCCGTCCTCGAGCAAGCCAAGGGCCCGCTGCCGCTGCGCGCCCGACATGGTGCGGCCTTGAGCTGGGTGGCGGTGTAGTTCGCGGCCTTGAGTTCGGCGGCGGTGTGGCCGGTGACCGGTACCACCTCAGGGGATGAGTCCAATTGTTCCGAGGTTGGGAATTGACCCGGGATTGAGATCGAGACCGAGACCGAAATCGGTAATAAAGCCGGCGGCCGTGAGCTCGGCATCGGTATAGCCGAGCTCCCTGAGCTCGAGAACACCGATGCCGAGTTGTCCCTTGAAATCCGCAAGGGTGTAGCCGGCGGCCTTGAGCTCGGCGAGGGTGTAGACCTTGTCTTTGACGAGGGCGCCGGCGGAGTAGTAGCCCTTGAGCTCGGCGAGGGTGTAGCCGGCGGTCTTGAGGTCGGCCGGGCTATAGCGGGTAATCCCGCCATTCGCCAGATCGACGATGGTGTAGCCGGCGGCCTTGAGTTCGGTAGCGTTGTAATCCAGGCCGCCGAGGACTTCCCTGTTGGTCCAGCCCGCGGCTCTGAGGTCGGCGGCGGTGTAGCCCGCGGCCTTGAGTTCGGCGGTGGTGAACCAGTAGTACTGGATCTGGGCGGCGGTAAATCCGGCGGTCTTGAGCGCGCTCGCGCTGGAGTAGCCGGTGTATCCGGCTCTAAAGAGTTCAGCGTAGGAGTAGCCGGACCTTTCAGCCTGGTAGGCGGTGTAGCCAAGGTACTTGA
>Ga0209829_10000395_pt1 | contig 40438 bp, 32 predicted proteins | sample C_140205_EF_Meta_FD_187311 | JGI IMG/M metagenome (GOLD analysis project Ga0209829, IMG submission 187311) | Freshwater microbial communities from Lake Croche, Canada to study carbon cycling - C_140205_EF_MetaG (SPAdes) (version 2) | ecosystem: Environmental > Aquatic > Freshwater > Lake...
ATCCTGCAGCAAGATTAGCCATGATGAAGGAAAGATACAAAGCATTAGGATGTAATGATGCCCAAGTGGATTCAGTCATTGCAATTTCTACAGACTTCCGTCAAAAAATGATGGCAATAAGAGATTTAAATGGAGATGCAAGAGCCGAGAAAATGAAAGAAATTAATGAAGAAAGAAACAAACGCCTTGAAAAAGCTATCCCTGCTTTAGCAAAAAATATAATTGAAGCCATGTCTCAACAAAGAGGCGGAGGAGGCAGAGGCCCCAATCAATAGTTCTGTTAAAAAACCAATTTAACCCAGTTACCATCATGTAACTGGGTTTTTTTATGCTTTCCCTAATGTAAATCATATTAGGCTATGACCGAAGTCACATGATCAAGTAAGGTTACATTCTACATTCGTAATAACAATTCAAGATGGCATTTATTATTTTGAGTTTTAAAATTAAAAATTATGAAAAATAAAATTTTAATAGCTATAGATTTAGATGACGACTATTTATTCGTAATTAAAAAAGGATTAGAGCTAGCAACTGTTATGAATGCTAAAGTGATTTTAGGATCTATTGTAAATATTTATGTCAACTACATACAACCTGATATGGCCACCTCTCCTATTCAGTGGGATGATGTTTACAATTCACAAGTTGAATACACTTTACAAGAACTAGAAAAAATTAAATTGCAACATAAACAGCTTGAAATAGAAGTGTATGTTGAAAAAGGAAATTCCAAAACGGATATCATTGAAAAGGCAAATATTGAAAACGTAGATTATATCGTTATGGGTACCCATGGTCGAACAGGTATATCACATATATTTATGGGTAGTACCGCTGAATATATTATAAGACATTCAACCAAACCCATTTTTGTGATTCCAATGAATACTTTAAAGCACTAACCCTAGTCTAATAATTCACTTTTACTTCCTTAAATGTAGTGGGTATCCATACTTGCATAGGGTTACTACCTCGGTTACACCAAGTATAATATGGAATGGCGCGCACTTTCTGCATAATCGTATTTGCGGTAAAACCATTATTTGCAATTTGAATACTTGGTAATTCAGCAACCAAGCTAACTACTTTTTCATTTAATATATTAAAGTCTTCAGTTCTAAAAGATATCGTACTTGGTGAAATCACATTCCAAGCCTTCCCATCATTATCGGCACCTTCGATACAATAAACGATGGGGCCTCGCTGTAACGCTACACGATCATTGTTAAATTTAAGTTCTGTTCTTGCTGAAATCTTTTTAATGGTCATAGGTAATTTATATTCAATAACATCCTTATCCTTCCATTCATTCTGCGCCACTACATAACCATCTTGAATTGTATAAGGAATAGCTATTCCATTTAATAATAAAATAGGCTTTTCATCAATTAGATTTGTAAAATCATACAACCCGCCCGGCGCGGCAGTGCCTGTGGCCCATCCTGGCAATCTAAAAGCTATAGGAGCAGATAGTTTCTTTTTCATATTTAAAGTACATTGTACATTTCCATTCCATGGATATCCTGTATTCAAAGTGATTTGCATTTCCCCTTTTTGTAAATTAAAGGTGGTTTGACTTCCTATAAATAAATTGATGAAAATTTTGCCGTCTTTGTACCCATAGATATAATTACCAATGGATGCAATCAATCGAGCTATATTAGATGGACAACAAGCTGTTCCAAACCATTCCCTTCTTTGATGTTTACCATTTGAAGCTAATGGATTGCCATAAAAAAACTTATCTCCGCTTAAGGATAAACCATCTAATGCACCATTATATAAACTTCGCTCTAAAACATCCATGTATTCTGCATTTCCAGTTAAACTGTTCATTCGTTGATTCCAAAATACCATACCAACGGATGCACAGGTTTCACAATAAGCTTGTTCATTTGGCAAATCATAATCCTTTGAGAAACCTTCATTTGTTCCTGCCGAACCAATACCACCCGTAATATACATATTACGATATACCACATCCTCCCATACTGTTCGCATTGCCTTTAAATAGTCAACATCTCCAGTTTGAGCAGCTACATCCGCAGCCCCTGTATATAAATACATAGCACGCACAGCATGACCAGTGATTTGTGTTTGTTGTTTCACAGGTTCTTTATCTTGCGTATATAAGGTATCCTTCCAATCACTCCAAGTATACCCCACTGCTAATTTTTTTCCACGTTCTGATAATAACCAGTCTGCTAAATTTAAATATTTTTTATCCTGCGTTACCCTATATAATTTAACCAAAGCAAGTTCTAATTCTTGATGTCCAGTCACCCAATCTCTTTTGCCAGGTCCAAATACGGAATCAAAATAATTAGCCCATTTAATAACAACATCTAAAAATTTACGCTTCCCAGTTGCATCATAATAAGCCACCGCCGCTTCAATCATATGACCGCCACAATAATCTTCGTGCATACTCATATCAGACCATCTTTTATCTAATCCGGTTAAAGTATAAAAAGTATTTAAATAGCCATCTGTCAATTGCGCTGCTGCAATTTTATCAATCCACTCATCTGCCTTTGCTTCTAGTGCTTTATCCTTACTCGTTTTAATAGCATAAGCCATGGCTTCTATTGCCTTATAAACATCTGAATCATCAAAAAATATTCCTTCATGCTTTTCTCCTTTGTTTCGAGCAGCTTTTTCAAAATTTCGAATACGCCCTGTATTTTCTTCGGTTTGATAAATACAAGCAGCCAATGTTTTAGTGGCAACCAAGTCCATCTTTGGCTTCCAAAAAGCATCTGTCACTGTTACTTTTGAAAAATTGATAGGCTCAATTTTAACAAGGCTGCTTTGTGCATTTAATCCCATATTTAAGATTAACATTAAAACAAGATGAGTCAATTTCATATTATACTTTTTAAATAAGATTTCAAATTTGAATGATTGAATATAAACAATATTACCATGCTAATATAATTTTCAACTTAAGGTTTTCCGTTATATACACATCTAAATCCAACTGTACCATTTCTTTCAAAACCTGGACTTACTCTTAATAAATACTGAGCGTAAGTTAATTCACGCGGCCCACCCTGAACATACCACCAACTTCCAGCAGGTTTAAAATAACTCCCCCCTTTCATGATGATGTATTGATAACTTCCTGATGCATAAATATCTTGGGTTAACTGCCATACACTACCCACTAAATCACATACACCAATAGCACTCTTCCCTTTAGGATAACTGCCCACATTATCTAATACTCCATTCCCTAAATTACAATAACTACTGTCAATGCCATTAATATGAATTACACTTAATGTATTAGTAACTTCCTCATAAGTTCGAGTGACAGGTTTTTGTTGAACCCATGGCCATTCTTTTAAGGAAGTACCTTGGCCAGCATATTGCCATTGAATTTCAGAAGGTAAAGCTTTCCCATAATAATTAGCAAAAGCAGTCGCATCTTCATAACTCACAAAAGTGACAGGTTTATTTTCATCCTTAGCCATTGGTTTTCCATTTAACCAATGTTTTAAATAATTATGTGTGTCGGAAGGTAGGTAATGACTTAATTGAATGAAATGATAAAAATCAAGATTCGTAACTGGATATTGATCCATCCAAAAGGAAGCAACTTCCGTTGAATTGGTATCTTGAAAAATAGGATAAGGAATAAAATCATCCCCATGCGTTTGATGAAATATAAACTGACCAGATGGAATATGCACCATATTAGTAGTTGGAATGACTCCTTTTTTTGGCAAAGATTGCACATCCATAATTCTACTCGCACCCGACTCCAATTTTATGATAGTTTCATCAAGTAATGTTTCACGAGTGGCGTTTTTTTCCAATAATTGTATTACCAACTTCCCTTCAAATTGTCCAAAGTATTTTTGAATAGAAATTCTTTGATTGATTGCTTTAAGTAGGAGTGGTTTTTTTGTAAAACTAGGTTCGATGGTCCAAATTTGTATAAAACAATTTTCCCTATTATCTAATGTTGATGTCAACTGAATTTTTAAATCATTTCGAATGACAGAAGTTTCAATTTGTATAGGTGTATGCATGATACAATCCACTGCTGATTCATTATTGGTACCTAGATATTTTTTATGAAATGCTTCTGTTTCAGCCTGAATCATAAAACCAGAAGTATCCATACTGATAGGTGATATTAATTCATGATGGAACACATCTACAAAATGCCATCCTAGTTTAGGAATTGCAGAAAAAAGAGGCCCTTTAAATCCTTCTGGCTTTAATGAATAAATAGTGTACACTGTTTTATGTTCTGTTGGCCATGCATTTACCCATATATCATCTTCTACACTTGGATACAATGGAATGGCACTCGGCGAATTAAAATTATCAGATAACTGACGTAATATTCGAGTTGTTTTACCTAAAAAAGCATATTGACTTTCTACCCATTCTGGTTGACCAGGTGCCATTATATTTATTTCAGTTCCATATCCATTAAAAAAACTAGTAGCAAATTCACGACGAATGGGTTCCTTATATAATTCTGCAACACGATAAATAGCAAATCCAGGTTGAATCCATTTATTTAAATTTAACATGGGTGGGTAATACAAAGCATTATGAACTCTACCCGAAATTATCCCGGGCATGGCTGATGGCACAGCCATCCCTTCACTATACATGATCACTCCCTTTCGAACAGAATCTGCTGCATTTTGTAAAGCCTCACTTGAACTTCCTTGAGTATCTAATACAACCCCATCGGCATTTGTTGATTCAATTAATTTAGACAGTCCTTTGTAGTGATCCATTTTTCTTGTATCCACATCCCAAGGATTATAAGAGACAAATAAATGCTTATTCAATAACGTAAGTTGATTACTGATATTTTTTATGGCGGGCAATCCTCCTGGCAAATCATTAAATAAATCAAATTGATTGCGTTGATCCAATCCTAAAGTAGGCCAGGTGGGCCAAATAGCAATGATATCATCTCCACCGTATAATTGTTGTCCTCGTTGAATAAAATCTTGTATAGAATAAGATGCTTTTTTATTATTATAAAAGAATTTATCCCATGACATCATTAAATGCATCAAATAAGAATGCCTAACCCATTCTAAATCTTTTCGTTTATATAAGGTATCATTAAAATATTCAAGGTCATACAATTTTCGTTGTTGAAATAATTTAGTGACCCCATTTTGCCACTGTCCTTGGTACATCTCAATCCACACAGAATAACGAACAGTGCCCTTAGGAAATAAAATGGTTTCAAATCTTCTAATTTTCCCATTTTTTACACTAGCCCTTTCTCGGCGCGAAAATCCATATAAGTATAATGAATCTACTTCGTTTTTAGGCGTAAATAAAGGCATGGTATTATATCCCATTTCCCATGCATTATCTGGCACTATGACATTGACCGGCTTTTTATTGGGAATAAATAAATGTGTTCTTGATAATGAATGATTACCTAGCCCAGTGATATACACTTGATTAGATTGAATCTCAAAAGGTATGATATTATGAAGCTCAAGCGTATCTAAAGATGTATTTAAAATTTCAATTTGAAATTGAATACCTTGTTTTGTTGTTGTGGTTTTTATAATTCTTTTTTGAAAATAGGAATTGCCATATTTATTACTTTTTTCAGATATACTTAATAAGGACAAAGGTTTAGGTAATGTATATTGAACTGCTTTATTCCCTGTATTCCAATGTAGGGCTTTGATCATAGAACTATCTATATTATATATCATTTGAATATCGCTTACCTCTTTCATTAATTTGACTTGCGCATTTGCAAGTTGCGTTGATAATATAAATATCAATAGTACAATGGGTCGAATCATAGTTCAGTTTTAACGAATAGAAAGTTACTATTTTTACCTTAAATTTGCGATATGGATGTGAAAATGGAACCTTCCTGGAATCAAGCATTATCAAATTTATTTGAGAAGCCTTACTTTATTCAAATTGCAACGCATCTTAAGACAGAACGTGCTACTCATACAGTCATTTACCCTAAAGGATCTCTCATTTTTAATGCGTTTAATTTAACCCCTTACGATAAGCTTAAAGTTGTTATTTTAGGACAGGACCCCTACCATAATCCGAACCAGGCAATGGGATTAAGTTTCTCTGTTCCAAACGGGGTCAAAATACCTCCTTCTTTAATGAATATCTATAAAGAACTTCAAAAAGATATTGGTATGCCCATCCCCACGACAGGCAATTTGACAAAATGGGCTGAACAGGGTGTGCTTTTATTGAATGCAGCTTTAACTGTTAGGGAAAACGAACCAGCAAGCCATGCCAAAATTGGATGGATGAATTTTACTAATGACATCATTCAACATATATCTAATCATAAAAATGGAATTGTATTTTTATTATGGGGAAATTTTGCACATCAAAAACAAATTTATATTGATGCCACAAAACATAAAATTTTAAAAGCTGCACATCCTTCACCTTTGAGTGCTCATAATGGTTTTTTTGGATGCAAGCACTTTAGCTTAACCAATGAATACTTAGTAAAAAATCATTTAGATCCCATTGATTGGACACCTTAAATTATTTATTATGAAATTGATAAAAAATATAATTGCGCGCATCCTTGGCCTTTGGGCATTATTGGTATTTGCCTCATCGATGCTTGTATTTTTCCCTTTTTATATGGTTTGCTTTTTTATACCCGATCCTCAAAAATCAAGATACCATCGTATCGTATCTCAATTATGGATGGGTTCATTTTTGTTTTTATCGGGCTGTTCGTTTGAAGTAAAAGGAAAAGAAGTTTTTGAAGGACTAGAAAATGCTGTCATTGTATGCAACCATAATAGTTTAATTGATATACCTGTAAGTACCCCCTTTTTACCTAGGGCTAATAAAACCATTGCTAAAAAAAGTTTTGTCTATGTTCCTTTATTTGGATGGTTGTACCAATTTGCAACAGTGATTGTAGACCGAAAAAATAACGAGAGTCGTCGAAAAAGTTATGAAGAAATGAGAAAGGTTTTAAATAATGGCTTAGATATGCTCATTTATCCAGAAGGCACTCGTAATAGAACAGAAAACCCACTTAAGTCATTTTACGATGGCGCTTTTAAATTAGCGGTTGATGCACAAAAGCCAATCGTTCCTGTGGTCATATTAAATACCAAAAAAATACTACCTGCCAAGCCCATCTTATATATGACCCCAGGTAAAATTAGCATGCATATTTTACCTGCAATATCTACTGAAGGGCATACTCAACAATCATTAAAGCGTTTAGTGTACGATATTATGGCCGATTATTATGTAAAAAATAATAACTCCTAACTATTATTTTTAGTAAGTAGAGGACGAGAATGTACGACTCCTGTTGATTTTCAAGTCCCTTAAAATGCCCGATTTTGGATTGACCGTAATACTAAATGATTTGAATAAACCAATGGGTGTTACATTGATGGCCAATTGCCAACAATGCATTTCACGAGTAACGAACATACTCATTTGTTGTATATTCCCTTTTGCAATATCTATATATCCAGTACCTCCTAGTTTCCATTTTGGTGTAATACTAAAATCACCATTAAAATTTAAACTTGAGTAAGTATTAATTTGGAATCCAGAATAATCGGGTTTCATGGCTCTTGTGAATTGGAAAGAATAAGACACGGTTAAAGTCCAAGGTATATTAAAGTCAGTAAATTCTGCTGGATTGGATTTCGCATATTGCAATTGTCTTTGTTGTTCATCGGGTGTCATAAATGGATCAATAGGAATTTCTTTTTTCTTTTTATCTTTTTCCTCATTTGCTTTACTTTTAAAGGAAGTAGAAAAAGAAAGTCCCCCACTAGTAACATTCCCAAATTTTAACTTAGTTGGATCAAAGTCTAATTTATTAACTCTAAATCCTTTGTTATCTGTAGCATAAGGATCCATAGTTAAACTCGATGTAATGTTCAACTTGTCAAATAATGTAGTTCTTAAATAAATATTAAAATTACCTAAAGCAAAACTATCTGCTAAAAAATTATAACTCGAATTAAATCCAAAACCTTCAATTAATTTAAACTTTTTAAAAGCTTCGGCACTAGTGTCCGACTTGTCCTTCATTTTCATCTCCAATAAATTATCTACTCCAAATCCCATTCCACCAAAAGTACCTTCAGAGTAACCTCCTCCCATCCCTATTCCATCAAATTTCGAGAATCTATAATTGCGGCCAGTTGAATCTATTTGTGTTGTATAGTGGTATGGTGCTGCAAAATCTGGTGTGTAATTCATAGATAAACTTGGCCTTATCTCATGTCGAATGGCTTTGATAGAACTATTTTTATTGAATTTATAGGTTCCAAAAATACGTGTGGATGTAGCCAAACTAAAACTCATATTAGTTGCTTGGTAAAAGCCTCGATTAATCATAGTATCTACTCGATTGGTTTTGGGATTCCATGATTTTGTATTTTGTTGTCCAAACCATTTTTGATCAAATGAAACTCCTGGCGAAATTGTAAAAGGTCCTACAGCAGGAAGAGATAAACTAATTGGAATACTATGTTGTGCTCCCCATTGCATAGTATCTAATAATCTTTTAAAATTTAAAGCAGAATCATAAAAAGATAATTGATTTTGGAAACTACCATTGTATCCAACGCCTAATTTTTCATACCATTTACCTGCCCCAATTTGATCCTTAGCTTGAAAAGGATAAATAGTTAAAGCATTAAAATTGATATTAGGTAAACTCATATTCACCAATCCTAAATTATTGTTTTGGTTGTGGTTTAAGTTAACCGATAAATTATATTTATTATTCCAGGTTTTAGTATAACTAATGGAAGAGCTTATTTGATTTTGATAATTTTGAAATGGATTGTTTAATAATAGTCGATTGTATTTTGTACTTCCAAAATTCACATTTGCCGAAAAGGATGTACCAGGTCTTGCACGTTGATCCATAGAATGAGACCAATTAAGCATAAAAGTGCGACCTCCTGTATATTCTTGATTGATGGCTGCATTCCTATTCAATATGCGTGTGTTCTGCAAACTCAAGTTGAAATTTCCTAGATACTTATATCTTAAAATATATTTACTATTTAAATTTAAATTCCAACCGCCGTAAGAATAAATATTAGATCTAACGGTGGCATCAAAATTATCACTCAATACCTTGTAATAGCCTAGTCCTTCAAAACCTATTCCAAAATCTTCACTTGTCGAAAAAGCAGGTGCCATTAAACCAGAGTGTCTGCCTTTTGCCAATGGGAAAATACCAAATGGAATACCAATTGGGAAAGGCACTCCCTCAAATTCAGGAAATGTAGGTCCAGATACCCCTATTTTATCCGTGATGATTTTTAATTTGTTGGTTCTAAAAGCAAAATGAGGTTCATCTAAATTACAAGTTGTAAATCGAGCCAAATAAGCAAAAGCAACATCTTTATTTACTTTTTTCATCGTATTGGCATTCACGAAAATTTCACCTTGTTGAAAATTGGTATTTTTAGTGAGCCCTTTACCTGATTTCATATTAAAATAAATAGAATCATTCACGGACACTAAATCACCTTCTTGAAACTTGGGATTGCTTAAAGGACTTCCTGTTGTGTCTTTAGCCCCATATGCTCTAATATTTTGGCTTTGTTGATCATATACAATATTAGCTGCTTCTAATTGTGCTGTTTTGTATTTGGTTTTAGCATTACCATATAAAAAAAACTCCTTGGTTGACATAATCATTACACCAGAATCTGTGGCATTGTAATCTACAGGTGCATCAATACTGTCTTTGGAAATCCTTAGAACTTGAATGGACTTAGTGCTGTCTTTTGCTTGGACGCTGCTATCAGAGACTATAGAGCTACTGTCTCCTAATTTTAGGTTTCTGCTCTTTGATAAAAGGCTAGTATCACCCTTAATCATCGTATTATTGGATTTGAAAAGGCGTTTAGTTGATTTTGTGGCTTTTTGTTGCTGGCTATAGCCCGAAATACCGGGCATTAAAACAAATGCTAATATTAGGAAAATGCTAATATTAACTATTGAGGGGCTATATTTTTCGTTATTTTTGTATCCTAACTTTATCACTGTTGCAAAAATAAAGCAAAACCCTATTAAGGCACTGATTATGAAGCAAAATAGATTGATTTTAGCATTTCGTTTTGGCTGTTTAGCTATTTTTAGCTTAATAAGCCTCATTAGCTATACACAAAATCAGCCTCGAAGCCTAAAACGAATCGTAATTGACCCAGGTCATGGTGGAACTGACCCTGGTGGAGATGGCAAATATTCAACTGAAGCAGCTGTTTCTTTGGCTATTTCTTTAAAATTAGAAGAATATATTCATCAATCCATACCCGATGTGGAGGTGATTCTTACCCGCAGAACAGATATCTATAATTCTGTTGTTGAAAAAGCAATCATCGCTAATCAGGCAAAAGGCGACTTATTTGTTTGTATCCATACCAATTCTGCTGACCGCATTCCTCATAAGGAATTTTTAGGGTATGTTAATAAAACTTACACTGTTAAAAAGAATGGTAAAAAACGAAAAGTTACAAGGAAAGTACCTAATTATAAAATTACTTATAGCCCCAACCCTGCTAGAGGAACTGAAACTTTCATTTATGGGTTAAGAAAATCAGATGAAAGAAAAGAGGTAGCCGATAATATGGTGGACGAAATGGTAGAAAAACTAGATTCAGTTTCTGAAAGACAAATCAAAGAATTAAATAAAGACGCAGATCCTACTAGAACCATGATGGCCAGCTTATTAACGCAACAATATTTTCAAAGAGCTGCTAGTTTAGCCTTAACCATAGAAGAAGAATTTAAAAAAGCAGGAAGAATTAGTAGAGAGGCAAAACAAAGGCCAAAAGGCATATGGGTACTTCAAGCAGTGGCCATGCCTGCTGTTCTAGTTGAAACTGGCTTTTTATCAAACATAGAGGATGAAGATTACCTGAATAGTGAAATTGGCCAAAATGAAATTTGTGAAGTCATCACCAAATCGCTGATAAGGTATAAATTTTCACTTGAAAATCAACAAAAGAATAATATAAAATAGAATTCGAGCAAACAATAAGGAGTCTATATTTGAACTAATTTTAAAGTATAAAACAAAATTCCGGAATGAGGGTATCTAATGAAACTAAAGTGGGCGCTTTAACAGTTATTGCTGTTACCTTAATCATTTTAGGATTTAATGTCCTAAGAGGCAAAACCATGTTTAAATCCGGTAATTTTTTATACGCAAAATATAAAGATACCAAAGGCCTTATTATATCCAACCCTGTTTTTATTAATGGTTATCAAGTGGGTGCTGTTTTTGATATTGAAAATATAAATGACAACTTATCTGAAATTGCAGTTACCATTCGTTTTAATAAGGCTTACAAAATTCCAGTTAATTCGATAGCAGCTATTCAAGAAAATCCATTAGGTACTAACAGTATCAGTATACTTTTAGGTGATGGGCAAAATTATTTTAAGAACGAAGACACTATCAAAACCGCGCCTTCGTCTAGCTTGTTAGGTGATATCATGAATACCCTATCACCTTTAGGAGAGCAAACAAAAAATACGATAAACTCATTGGAAAAAGTGTTGAATAATATTAATAAGGTTTTAAATGATCAGAACAAGGAAAATTTTAATACCATACTTGCCAATTTAACATCAACGACAAAAAATTTGAATAGTTCCATGGCCTCCATTGAATTGATGCTACAAAAACAAAACGGATCTATTGCACAATCCTTTGAAAATGTAAATAAGTTTACAAAAAACCTGAACGAGAATAATAATAAAATCAATTCCATTATTAATAATATAGACAGCACAACACAATCATTAAAAGCCGCTGATTTAAATAATACCATCGCCAGTTTACATACAGCAGTTAATGATTTATCTGTCACTTTGAAAAAATTAAACACCGGAAATGGTACTGCTGGTAAATTATTAAATGACCCTGAAGTTTATAATGAATTAAAAAGTACCATTACAAGTTTAAACACTTTAGTGGATGATGTTCGTGTTCATCCAAAACGCTATATCAATGTCTCCGTGTTTGGTAAAAAAGATAAAACCACTCCTTTGAGTAAACCTATCGCAGATACTGTTGCACATGACTAAAAGGGGTTTTATCATATTATTTTCACTTTTTTCAAGCATCCTACTACTAGGACAAAACACTAACGCCCAGGAAGTCCTACCTGCCCCACCTGCCGTGGACAGTAATAGTAAGTTAATAGAATTTTTATCTGCCGAAAGCTACAATGTAAAAAAAATGGACAGCATGGACTACCTCATTTTAGTAGGACATGTAAAAATTAGACAAGGTAAAACTTTATTATATGGAGATAGTCTCATTTTAAATACGACAAAAAATACCCTTGAAGGATTTGGTCATATTCATATTAATGACGCCGATAGTGTAGATACTTACTCGGATTATTTAAAATACATTGGTGCAACCAAAAAAGCATATTTACGAAAAAAAGTAAAGTTAACAGATGGTAAAGGGGTTCTAACCACCGATTCTTTAGATTATGATGTATCAGTAAAAATTGGATATTTTAAAAAGGGAGGCACATTAATCCGAAATAAAACTAAAGTTAAAAGTGTTGAAGGATATTATTATGGCGTAACGAGAGATGTTATTTTTAGAAAAAAAGTGGAAGTGACTGATCCTGAAACCAATATTTATACAGATACCCTCGAATACAATACCTACTCTCAACTTTCTAATTTTATTAGCCCTACTAAAATAATTTCAGGACAACGTATTATTCGTACGCGAAATGGCAACTATAATTTAGGAACTAAAAAGGGCTATTTATATGAAAGGTCAAGTATTGATGATAGTACTTATACTTTCATTGCGGATGAGATGGCCATAGATGATTCTCTTGGATTAGGGGAATTTAGAGGCAACGCAGTATATAAATCCAAGGATACTGTTGGTTTTGATATGATGGCCAATAACATTAAAACTGATAAACGAAAAAGCGCTTTATTAGCGACTGAGCTTCCCATGTTACTCATAAAACAGAAATCAGATACATTATACATTTTGGCAGATACTTTATACTCCGGTAAAATTTCGGATTTAAAAAGACCATTCCCAAAAGCCAGAGATAGTGTGGGTAAAATTAAAGACTCCACTTTAGATAAATATTTTGAGGCTTTTCATCATGTACAAATATATTCTGATTCACTTCAAGCCAAATGCGATAGTTTATTTTATTCTTTAAGTGACTCTACTATCCGATTAATTACATCGCCTATTGTTTGGGCTAATAACAATCAAATTACTGGCGACACCATTTATATGTATGTTAAAAATAAAAAACCGGAACAATTATATGTATTTGAAAATGCATTGGCCATTAATAAGATAGATTCATCTGAATTTTTCAATCAAATAAAAGGGACTCGATTATACGCTTGGTTTGACGAAGGCGAAATAGTTAAAATGAGATGCAAAGGGAATGCTGAAAATATTTATTTCGCTTTGGATAATGATAAAAAATTTATAGGCGTCAATCATTCCAATGCGCAAATTATTGAAATCACTTTTAAGGACAGCCAGCCCTCCAAAGTCGTATTTAGAAATCAATTAACAGGGAAAATGACTTCTATCGGACAAACTAGTAAAGCCGATTTAAAAATAAAAGGATTTAAATGGCTCGAAGAACTAAGGCCAAAGACCAAATTTGATATTCTTTCTCCTAAGTAAAATGGCTAGGCTTGATCTGATTTTTCCTGCATTAAAAAAGCTTTAATAAATCCATCAATTTCTCCGTCCATCACAGGTCCCACATTCCCAACTTCATAATCGGTTCGGTGATCCTTAATCATTTTATAAGGATGGAATACATAGCTTCTTATTTGACTACCCCACTCAATTTTTTTCTTGGTGGCATTACTTGCATTTAAGGCTTCTTGTTTTTTACGCATTTCAGCCTCATATAACCTACTTTTTAACATCTTCATAGCCAACTCTCTATTTTCACCTTGCGTGCGTGATTGTTGACACTCTACAATAATTCCAGATGCATGTTTGAGTCGAACAGCTGTTTCCACTTTATTTACATTCTGACCGCCTTTTCCACCACTGCGATAAAATTCCCATTCAATATCAGCAGGGTTCACTACAATTTCAATGGTGTCATCAATTAAAGGGTAAACATATATAGAAGCAAATGAGGTATGTCGACGTGCATTACTATCAAAAGGAGAAATTCGAACCAAACGATGCACACCCGATTCTGCTTTTAAAAATCCGTATGCAAAAGGGCCGTCAAATTGAAGGGTTGCCGATTTAATCCCTGCGCCATCTCCTTCCTGATAATCTAAGGAACTCACTGTCCAACCTTGCTTTTCACCATACATACTGTACATACGCAAAAGCATTTCAGCCCAATCCTGGCTCTCTGTTCCACCTGCTCCTGGATTTATTTGCATGACAGCAGGCAATTCATCTTCTGGTTTATTTAAAGTGCTTTTAAATTCTGCTTCTTCAATGGATAATACAGATTTATTAAAAGCATCCTGTGTTTCTAGTTCGGTTGCATCTCCTGCTTTCCAAAATTCAAATAAAATAATGAAGTCTTCTAAGTTGGCTTCGACGGCTTGGTAAAGATGAATCCAATATTCATTTAATTTGATTTCCTTCATGGTGCCAGTAGCACGCTTATTATCATCCCAAAAACCGGGAGACAAGGACAATTGTTTATCAGTAGCTACTTTGTATAATCGATTATCGACGTCAAAGAAACCTCCTTAGGACACTTAACTGGTCCTTCATGCGCTTTATATGTTCAATCGTCATGATCTAGTTTTAATAAATAAAAAAAGTACTACAAGCCTCATAAGCCGGATTCTGTTTCTAAACTATCATTTATCTAGCTCCAACATTACTGTTAAAGTCTTGCTGCCTACCCTGGAACTTGAACGAGTCGTTCTTAAGCGCTCCTTTACGTGGCATTACAGCACCCAAGGTTTACCCGATAAAACAATTACTTGTAATATCTGTGCGCTTTTACCGCACATTTTCACCTTTTCCTCTTGCGAGGTAGTTATTTTCTGTGGCACTTTCTCTGCCCCATTACTGGGACGCCGGCTATTCACCGGTGGGTTACCCTATGCTGTCCGGACTTTCCTTGGTAATTGCTTACCACGATAGCTCGGGTTTGTAGTCCTACAAAGGTAGTAAAATTAAATGGCAAGCACATGTCAGTCGAAAAACACTTCAGTGGCGCCAAATCCATAGAAATCGGAATATTGGTTAACAAAGCTTTTTACTCCTTTTTTAACTTTGAGTAAATCATGAATTTCTGCTTTTAATTTACCCTTACCTACTCCATGTATAATGGTCATGGAAGGCAAATGATGTAATTGGGCTAAATCAAACCACTTTTCAAATGCTTCCAATTGCACCTGAATAATTTCAGCATTGTTTAAGTGACTATGCTTGTCCAATAATTTTTCAATATGCAAATCTATCACCGACCTTGCAGCAGGTAAATTTTGTTTTATTTTAGAGGCGTCATACACTTTATACCCAGCATTACGTAAAGTATCTAATGCAATATGATTGTCCTCTAATTGATCGGGGTATACTTCAAATAAAGGATACGAGATGGTCGATTTTTGTTCCTCTTTCAAAGTTTCGATGCGTTGAAATAATTGCTTTGGTTTTATTTTAACTTGGGTCTCAAAATGATCGGCCTTTTTTTTATGCGGCTCTGTCAATGAAAAATCTATATTGAAATGCAAACTGTCATTCACCATTGCAAAGGGAACATCATGTACATAAAAGTCGGTATGTGGAGGAATAGATGAGACAATCGAAAAATTTTCATTGCCTAAACACATTTGAGTATAATCAAATTGGTATCCTACCCTTGTTCTATTTGAAATGTAAATTTTTAAACTTTCTACCACTTCATCATTAAAGTCATCTAAGTTAAATTTAGGAATTAGGTTAAGCCAAACACCTTCATCCTCCTTACTATTATTTTTTTGAATTTTCTCCTTGGGTATTTGATCGACATAAATTTTAGGAATCGATTGTTTATCTGGAAATAATTTTTTTTCAGTAAACCTTTTAAAATAAGGAAAATCAATTTGATCCATATAAGCAGGGAACTTCACCCCCCTTACTTCAATCATAACCATTTCATCATTCATGATTTCAATAATTCGACCTTCCTCATTACTAAGTAATACTAAAATTTCATCCCCTACCTGATACTTCATAATCAAATCAATTTATTGCTGCTTTGCTAGCAAACTATTTCGGCGCCCATATATGGAATACATAATTAAGCCAATAGTCATCCATATAAAAAACCACAACCAACTCACAGGTGGAATTTCGATCATTAAATACATACAACACATGGCGCCCACAATAGGAATCACCGAATATTTACGAATAAAACTTATAATAGCTACGATGATTAAAACAAAGACAAATATCAAATATAAGAACTCCTGATACCCTTCACTCCCCATACTAGAGAAAGCCGATTGAATACGACCCTGTCCAAAATAAATAAAAACAATAGCTAAAATTGGAATGATAAATTGTCCATTAATATAAGGTAAATGAAATGCTTGTTTTTTGATATCAGGTGATAATTTAGGTAATACCAACACACCAAAACAAACCAAGACAAATGCAAATAAAGTACCAATACTTGTTAAATCTGTCATACGACTGATACTCATAAATAAGGAAGGGATCCCTACAAATATTCCTGTAATAATGGTCGCAAAGGAAGGTGTACCAAACTTAGGATGTACCGTTGAGAATTTTTTAGGTAGCAAGCCATCTCTACTCATACTCATCCAAATACGAGGTTGTCCTAATTGAAATACCAATAATACACTTGTGGTTGCGACCACTGCACTAATAGAAATGATATATCCTATTTTATGCATCCCAATTTTTTCAAACACAAAAGCCAATGGATCATCTACTTTTAATAAGGAATAATTCACCATGCCTGTTAACACTAGAGCAATTAAAATATAAAGAACCGTACAAATGAGTAAGGAATAAATCATTCCCTTGGGCAAATCTCTTTGTGGATTTTTACATTCCTCCGCTGTTGTAGAAATGGCATCAAATCCTATATAGGCGTAAAACACAGCCGACACTCCCGCTAACACACCTGTAAATCCATTGGGCATAAATGGCGTCCAATTAGATGTGTCTACATAAAATGATCCTAATATAATGACAAATATGATGACGATGATTTTAAAAATAACCATAGCATTGGTTGTTTTTTTACTCTCTTTAATACCACGATATACCAATGCTGTAATCAAAACAACAATAAGTAAAGCCGGTGTATTTAAGATGACTCTCCAACCTCCTATCACAGGCGCATTTGTAATTGCATCATATCCAATTCGAGCTATTTTACTAAAAGTTTCGGGAGTACCCCCAGCTGCCAAATGTTTAACTGCTTCATCATATCCTTGCTGCGCTTGTTCAAAATTAGTAGACAACCAACCTGGTAAATGAATATGAAATCCTTCTAATAAATTAACAAAATAACCACTCCAACTAATCGCGACTACAATATTACCTATGGCATATTCTAAAATTAAGGCCCAGCCAATGATCCATGCAATCAATTCTCCGAAAGTAACATACGCATAGGTATAAGCACTTCCTGCAATGGGAACACGGCTAGCAAATTCGGCATAACATAATGCACTAAAACCGCATGTTATAGCTGTAATAACAAATAATAAAGATATACCCGGGCCGCCATGATAAGCAGCAGTTCCAATGGTCGAAAAAATACCAGCACCCACCACCGCTGCAATACCCATAAAAGTTAAGTCTCTAACACCAAGTACTTTTTTTAATCCACTTGAACTATGTCCATCACTTAAGCCCGCATTGGCATCTTTTACAATTTTTTCAATTGATTTTTTTCTAAAAACAGACATGGTGATAAGATTTATTTAGTTCGATTCATTAAATAGTGCGCCAACTCAATAACAGGTTGTTTTCGCTTTTCAACCACAGCAATGTTTTCTAAATGCGCAAAAGCCTCATTGACATATTTTACTTTTAAGCTTTCGGCCCACTCGCCCACTTTGCAAGCTTTAAATATCTCTAATACCTTATCCACTTTATCGGGTTTGTCTGTTTTCATTAATTCAAGTAACTCAGCTTTTTGTTTAGCAGAGGCTACTTCTAATGCATGAATTAATAAAAATGTTTTTTTATTTTGCTTAATGTCACCGCCTGGCTCTTTCCCAAATAAAGCAGCATCCCCAAAAGCATCTAAATAATCATCTTGAACTTGAAAAGCAATTCCAATTTTTTTCCCAAATTCATACAACTGTTTGCAATTGTTTTCGCTGGCACCACCAATGATGGCACCCATCTCCAAACTAGCTGCCAATAATACCGATGTTTTTAAAGTGATCATATGTATGTATTCATCCAAATTCACCTTCTCCATTTTTTCAAAATCCATATCCAATTGCTGCCCTTCACAAACTTCTTTTGCAGTGGTATTGAATATTTGTAAAATTTTAGATAAATGAGAGGACTGAATTTTTTGAATGTACTCGTATGCCCTTATCATCATAACATCCCCCACTAGTAATGCAGTACTATCACCATATTTAATATGTACTGTCGTTTTTCCACGACGCAAATGTGCTGCATCCATCATATCATCATGCACTAAAGTAAAATTATGGAATAGCTCAACTGCATTGGCTAATTGGTAAGCATCAGGATGAATGTCACTAAACATTTCATTGCCCAATAAACACATGACTGGTCGAATTCTTTTACCGCCTAAATTTAAAAAATAATTGCCCGGCTCATATAAGCTTGCAGGGGTTTTGGGGAAATGACGATGGTCAAACTCCTCATTAAATTTTTCAGATAATTCTAGAAAACTATACATGCTACAAACCTAACCATAATTCACAAGATTTCATAACTCCGTTCATCCTTGTTTTTCACTTTTTTAGCAATAATTATACATTTTTAAAAACTATTTCCCCTTAAATTTGCTTACCTCAAAAGTCACACTATGAAATTAGCTCGTTTAATTACAACCCTCTTTTTTTTACAAATCAGTTTAGTCGTTTTTAGCCAGTCTACAACAATATTGGCTCCTTCACAAGAATTTATAAGTGCTTATAGTAAAGCCATAGGTGTAAAACTTTATCCTGGTGCTATTTCTTATAAACAATTTTATCGTCCTAATAAAGCAGTCGAAGGCATTGGATTTATTTCGGTAGATGGTTTTCAATTAACCATTTTAAATGAAAAATATACTTCATTTGAAAATACAGAAAACCTATCCTGGTATATTGGCTATGGTGGTCATTTTAATATATGGAGCGAGGACCATAAAAAAAAATTAGAACTAATAAATCCATCTAGAAATGCAGGTGTGGCAGTTGGGATTGATGGTATCCTAGGACTCGATTATAAAATAAAAGGAACCCCGCTCAATGTAAGTGTTGACTGGCAACCTTCCTTTAATTTTGTAGGAGATAGTTATTTTGAAAATGGCTGGGGCGGAATTGGTGTTCGTTACACTTTTTAAAAAACTAAGAAACTTCCTTATTTAATTTAAATATAGAATCAACGAACTCATTTTTATTAAACAATACAAGATCTTGTATTTGTTCCCCAACCCCTATATATTTTACTGGAATTTTACATTGATGTGCAATGGCTAATACCACACCTCCTTTTGCCGTACCATCTAATTTAGTGATTGCCAATGCGTTTACATTGGTTACCGCTAAAAATTGTTTAGCCTGCTCCAATGCATTTTGTCCAGTTGAACCATCTAATACCAATAAAACTTCATGAGGTGCCTCTGGCAATTGTTTTTGAATAACTCTTTTAATTTTATTTAACTCATCCATCAAATGCACTTTATTGTGCAATCTTCCTGCTGTATCAATAATAACAACATCTGCATTTTTTGCAATGGCCGATTGTACTGTATCAAAAGCAACAGCACTTGGATCCGAACCCATACTTTGTTTGACAATAGCAACACCCACTCTCTCACTCCAAATAGTAAGTTGATCCACAGCAGCAGCCCTAAAAGTATCTGCAGCACCTAATACTACCTGATTGCCTGCTTCTTTATAATGATGGGCTAGTTTGCCAATCGTTGTTGTTTTGCCAACCCCATTCACTCCCACTACTAAAATGATATAAGGCTTTTTGTTTGCTGGGGGTAGGAACCCCATTTGGTCGGAAGGGGCATCCACTAACAACGCAACTAATTCATCCTGTAATAACTTGTTTAATTCAGAGGTAGATATATATTTTTCTTTTTTTACACGCTCCTGAATACGTTCAATTAATGCGAGCGTGGTATCAACACCCACATCTGCTCCAATTAATGCTTCTTCTAATTCATCCAATAAAGCATCATCCACTGTGGTTTTGCCTATAATGACCTTTGAAATTTTTTCAAAAAAACCTTGTTTCGTTTTTTCTAACCCTTGATCCAAGGTTTCCTTTTCTTTTTTCCCAAATAATTTGCCTAAAAAACTCATATTGTAAATTTACATAAAATAGTCGTCCGCTTTCGTTAAAAAAAAATCCCCTCCCGAATATCGAGAGAGGACTTGTAAAATTTTATTGTAGATGGTTTTGGTCTTTTTAAAAGATCAAAATAGAACTACTTAGCAGATAAGAATTCTTTAACTAGATCTTTGTGAACAATAGACTCTTTAAAGGTATACGCGCCAGTTTTTGGGCTACGAACCGCTTTAATAACTTTAGTCCAGTTTTTAGCTTCAGCAGAAGCTTTTAGATCCTTTACTTTTGCGTTTTTAGATGCCGACTTTGCCATAATTATTTAATTTCTTTATGTACTGTTACTTTTTTCAAAATTGAATTATACTTTTTGAACTCCAAACGATCTGGGGTGTTCTTTTTGTTCTTTGTGGTAATATAACGACTTGTTCCTGGTAAACCAGTTGTCTTGTGCTCAGTGCACTCTAATATTACTTGAACCCTGTTTCCTTTCCTTGCCATGATGGTATATTATAAGTTATACTTAATTGTGTTTGTGATTAGATCTTTTCGCCATCAGCTCTAAGACCTTTTACGACAGATGCCAAACCATTTTTATTGATGGTTCTTAAAGCATCGGTAGATACTTTAAGCGTGATCCAACGATCTTCTTCTGCAAAGAAGAAACGCTTCTTTTGCAAATTCGGAAGGAAACGACGCTTTGTCTTAATATTTGAATGCGATACGCTGTTTCCAGTCATCGGTTTCTTTCCAGTTATCTGACATACTCTAGCCATGAGAAATTATTTTTTACGGACGGCAAAGGTAAGTAAATATCAATTACCCTCCCATTTATTTTAGTGTTTTTTTATAGATTTGGTGCATTTAGGGGCAAAAAAGCCTAAAATATTGGTTTTCATACCAATAGAATGCTTTTATACAAGGCTTAAGCGTAATATTCCCCCCTTAATTCCTGTACCCTTTTATCCTCCATATACTCGTCAAAAGTCATTAATCGATCAATGATTCCTTTAGGGGTTAATTCAATAACTCGATTGGCCACCGTTTGCATAAAAGTATGGTCATGTGAAGTCATTAATACAACGCCTGGGAAGTTTTGACAGCCTTCGTTAAAGCTTTGAATACTCTCCAAATCCAAATGATTCGTAGGTTGATCCAACACCACCACATTTGGGTTTTGAAGCATCATCTTACTTACCATACAACGCACTTTTTCACCTCCACTTAATACATTGGACTTTTTCATTACATCATCACCACTAAACAACATTTTACCTAAAAATCCTCTAATAAAAGGCTCGTCAGCGTCTGTTACATTAGGAGGTACAAATTGTCTTAACCAATCCATCAAACTTAAGGGTTGTAAAAATTCCTCATTATGCTCCATAGGTAAATACGCTTTGGTAATGGTTGTACCCCATTCGAAACTGCCACTATCTGCTGCGCCTTTACCATTTATAATTTCAAAAAAATAAGTAATTGCCAAAGCATCTTTACTTAAAAAAGCAATCTTATCATTTTTACTTACCGAAAAAGAAACGTCTTTAAATAAGACACGGCCATCCACTTCCTTTTTTAATTTCTCTACATTTAATATCTGATTCCCCACTTCGCGAAGGGGCTGAAAAATAATTCCTGGATATTTACGGTTAGAAGGTTCGATTTCCTCGATGGTCAATTTCTCTAATGCTTTTTTCCTTGAAGTTGCTTGCTTACTCTTACTCGCATTGGCTGAGAAGCGAGCAATAAAATCCAACAAAGCAGCACGTTTGTCTTCGTTCTTTTTATTTTTATCACTCATTTGTCTTGCCATCAATTGCGATGACTCATACCAGAATGTGTAGTTACCAGAAAAGGTTTTAATTTTTGATCTATCTACATCTGCCACATGAGTACAAACCGTATCTAAAAAGTGACGATCATGACTTACAACCAAAACAATGTTTTGATAATCTGCTAAAAAGTTTTCTAACCAGCCGATTGTTTCAATATCTAAACCATTCGTAGGCTCATCCAATAATAAAATATCTGGATTTCCAAATAATGACTGCGCCAACAACACGCGCAATTTAAAATTACTTGGAATATCTTTCATTAAACTCTGATGCATATCTTCCTTCACCCCTAAATCACTTAACAAACTACCCGCATTACTTTCAGCCTCATATCCACCCATTTCACCAAATTCTGCTTCTAATTCACCTGCTTTTAAACCATCTTCTTCCGTAAAATCTTCCTTTGCATATAATGCATCTTTTGTATGCATTACATCCCACATACGCTTGTGCCCCTGCATGACCGTATTCAATACTGTTTGCTCGTCAAACTCAAATTGATTTTGTTTCAATACCGCCATTCTTTCCCCAGGGGTGATTTCGACCATCCCTTTATTCGGTTCAATCTCGCCACTTAATATTTTAATAAAGGTAGATTTGCCCGCACCATTGGCACCTATGATTCCATAGCAATTGCCCTTGGTGAAGCTGACATTTACTTCATCAAATAAAACTCGCTTACCATAAGCTAAAGTCACATTTCTAGCACTAATCATTTTTTGATTTGTTTTGAGGGTGCAAAGTTAATTTGAATTTTTTAAAACTGCTTCATTAAGTTTAAACCCAGTTTGACCTAGCTGATGCGGTGGTGGTCATAGGCTCAAAACTACCTGCGATGTATTTAAAATGAGCTGCCATGGCTATCATAGCAGCATTATCGGTACAATATTGAAATTGCGGTAAAAAAATGGCTGTTTTGGTTTGTTCTCCAAGCTGTTCAAGACCCTTTCTTAATCCACTATTTGCACTTACGCCACCTGCAATACACACTTGTTTAATTTGTGTTTCTTGTATTGCTTTTTTTAATTTTTTTAAGAGTATTTCAACAATTGTAAATTGCACTGAAGCGCACAAATCATTTAAATTTTCATTTATAAAATCGGGTGATTGTTTTGCTAAAAAATATAAAACGCTTGTTTTTAAACCACTGAATGAAAAGTTTAAATCGGGCACTTGTGGTTTTGCAAAAACAAAAGCTTTTGGATTTCCAAGCTGTGCTAGTTTATCTAACACTGGCCCTCCAGGATATGGAAGTCCCAATAATTTCGAAATTTTATCAAAGGCTTCACCTGCAGCATCATCAATGGTTTCGCCCAATATAATCATCTCTGATGCACTATTACATTGTACAATTTGAGTATGCCCCCCACTTACTGTTAAACATAAAAAAGGAAAGCTTGGCTTGGGATCATCAATTAAATTGGCCAATACGTGCGCTTGCATATGATGTACCGCAATTAATGGAATGTCTAAAGACAATGCCAAGGATTTTGCAAACTGTGCTCCCACTAATAAACTTCCAATTAATCCAGGTGCTTGTGTAAAAGCAATGGCATTGAGTTGAGCTAAACGATCAGTATGTGTTAAATCTGGGAAGGCTTTTTTTAATGCTTCCTCCACCACTGGTACAATATTTTCCATATGTGCCCTACTTGCTAATTCGGGAACCACTCCCCCATATTTTTCATGCACGGTTTGATTGGCAATAAAATTGGAAACAATTTTGCCATCAACAATAACCGATGCAGCCGTTTCGTCACAAGACGATTCTATTGCTAATATGATGATTGATTTAGGAGTCACCCTGCGAAGATAAAGCTTAAAAAAATACGAGAATTACTTTGTTCTTATCGCATCCACTGGATTCATTTTTGACGCTATGGAAGCTGGAATAATACCCGCAATAACGCCTAAAACAATACATAAGGTGAGAGCTAAAAAAATAATATTTGGTGCAATGGTGATGGCAAATGGGAGCACGGCACTTAAAGCCAAAGCCAGCATCCATACTAAAAATAGCCCCACCAAACCCCCTATGATACATAAAAAAGCGCTTTCTAATAAAAACTCATATAGTATGGTAGAACTTTTAGCGCCAATGGCTTTTTTGAGCCCAATTTGACTGGTTCTTTCCCTAACGGTTACAAACATAATATTGGCTACACCAAAGGCCCCCACAATAAGTGATAAACCGGCAATAGCCCATCCCCCCATATTAATAGATCCAAACACTTTTTCAATATTATCTTTAAATTGAGCAACATCATTACAAGTAAAATTATCCTCCTGTGTTGGGCTTAATTTTCGAAGTTGTCGCATCACCCCATTTAATTCATCTTGCAAAGCCCTAGAGGGTACCCCCGGTTTTGCTTGCACCATAATATATGGACTTGAATTATCAGGGTTAAAGATGGAAGCAAAATAATTATAGGTGACAAGGCAAGCCTTATCATAATCAAACCCACCTAACATAGAGCTACCTTGCTTTTCAATGATTCCAACCACCATTAATCTGCGTCCTTCATATGAAATGGTTTTCCCTAAAGCCTTTTCTGCTTTACGAAATAATTCAACAGCCACATCATGACCAATCACTGCATAAGGAACACCTCTAACAAAATCGGCCTCATTAAAATACCTTCCTACCCCAATATTAAAGGATTGGATTTTATTAAAATCATTGGTGATTCCATACATGCTCACTCCCTTTAAAACATTTTCTTCATAAGAAAAAGATCTGGTCGATGAAACAAAAAATGCAATATTAGAAGCCAAAGCGCTCTTTTTTTGAATCATTTCCATCTCACTCACTTTCATACTAGGTCGCTTCATATATTTCCACCAAGGATAATCCCCTTCGCCACCCCCACCGCCATAACTCCATTTGTCGATATAAATGGTATTATTCCCAAAACTAGAAAGATCCCTTTTAATCTTATTCTGCAGGCTATCAATCGTAGCAAGTACGCCAATGATGCAAAAAATACCAATGGTAATCCCAAACAAGGACAAGAAAGTACGAAGTTTATTCACTTTCAACTCTTGCAAGGCCATTTTGAAACTATTCCAAAGTATGGTGAGGACTTTAATCATGGTATAAAATTAAGGCTTAAAATGGTTTTGGCTCGTTTTTTATGCAAGCGGTTAATAACCTATCTAAATAGGACTTTTTTTAATATTTGTAGCAATATAAAATCGAAAAGTTGTCAAATGCACAGCTTGTTAAGGTTTTTGACAATAATCTTAAAAATACTATAACGATTTATACCAAGCTCGCAATTCGTTCTTACTTTTGCATCGATTTTAAAATACATCCTACTATGACTTTTAAGCAAATGTTTACTTCCTCTGTGGGGAAAAAATTAGTAATGGCTTTCACTGGAATTTTCTTGATACTATTTTTAGTGGTACATGCGGGATTAAATGCATGTATTTGGGCAATGGATGGCGGCTTGATGTTTAATAAAGCAGGTCATTTTATGGGAAGTTTTGTAATCCCTCGTGTTTTAGAAATTGGTTTATTCGTGGGCATCTTTTTACACATCATCCAAGGTTATATGTTAACCTTAGAAAACAGAAGTAAAAGAAAAATAGGATACGAAGTAAATTACAGCAAAGGAAGTAAATGGTACAGTCGAAGTATGGCTATTTTAGGTACTTTACTTTTAATGTTTTTAATCATGCACATTTATCATTTTTGGACTCCAAGCCGTTTGGGTGGAATTGGAAATATAAAATCTCTAAACACTTTTAATTTAAACGGTGTTGAATATCATAATTTATATGCTGAAATGCAATTGGTATTTACGAATCCATGCATTGTTATTTTATATGTTTTGGCATGTGGCTCACTAGCCTATCATTTAGCACATGGATTTCAAAGTGCTTTTAAAACCATTGGTGTACATAATAAAAGATACCATGCAATGATCAGTTGTATTGGTTATGGCTTTGCTATTATTATTCCTTTGGCATTTGCAATGATGCCCCTTAGTTTTTATTTTCATTGGGTAAATTAATAAAGACGAAAAAATAATATTCTAAACGATAGATAAAAGATTCAATATGTTAGACTCAAAAATACCTTCCGGAAAACTAGATGACAAATGGGTGGATTACAAAGGCCATTGTAAACTAGTGAACCCTGCCAACAAAAGAAAAATGGAAATCATTATTGTTGGAACAGGATTAGCTGGCGCGTCTGCAGCTGCAGCCATGGGTGAATTAGGATATAAAGTAAAAGCGTTTTGCTTTCAGGATTCCCCTCGTCGTGCGCACAGTATTGCAGCACAAGGAGGAATCAATGCAGCAAAAAACTACCAAAATGATGGGGATAGCGTTTTCCGTTTATTTTACGATACTATAAAAGGCGGCGACTATCGTGCGCGCGAAGCCAATGTGCACCGTTTAGCTGAAGTAAGTGCAAATATTATTGATCAGTGTGTAGCTCAAGGGGTTCCTTTTGCAAGAGAGTATGGTGGATTATTAAGCAACCGTAGTTTTGGTGGCACACAAGTACAAAGAACTTTTTATGCTGCTGGTCAAACAGGGCAACAATTATTAATAGGTGCATATCAAGCATTAGAGCGCCAAGTGGCTTTAGGGAATGTAACCATGCATACAAGACATGAGATGTTAGATATCGTAAAAATTGACGGAAAAGCAAGTGGTATCATTGCGCGTAATTTAATTACTGGTGAACTTGAAAAACATTTTGGACATGCTGTTTTAATATGCTCTGGTGGATATGGTAATGTTTATTATTTATCAACCAATGCCATGGGATCAAATGTAACTGCTGCATGGAAAGCCCATAAGCAAGGTGCTTATTTTGCAAATCCTTGCTTTACACAAATTCACCCTACTTGTATTCCAGTAAGTGGTGATCATCAATCCAAATTAACATTGATGTCTGAATCATTAAGAAATGACGGAAGAATTTGGGTACCAAAAAACTTAGGCGAAACAAGAAAATCAATAGACATTCCTGAAGAAGAAAGAGATTATTTTTTAGAGCGACGCTACCCTGCTTTTGGAAACTTAGTGCCACGTGATGTTGCATCTCGTGCTGCAAAAGAAAGATGTGATGCCAACTATGGAGTAGGAACATCTAAGCAAGCGGTATACTTAGATTTTGCTGCGGCAATACAACGTTATGGTAAAATAGAAGTGAGCAAGCAAGGTTTAACTAATGTGAGTGCTGATGAAATCACGGCAATGGGTAAAGAAGTAGTGAAAGAGAAATACGGCAATTTATTTGACATGTATGCAAAAATCACTGGCGAAAATCCATACGAAGTACCTATGCGTATTTATCCAGCAGTGCATTATACCATGGGTGGCCTTTGGGTGGATTACGAATTACAAACTACTGTTCCAGGATTATATGCATTAGGTGAAGCCAACTTTAGCGACCATGGCGCTAATCGCTTGGGTGCAAGCGCCTTAATGCAAGGTTTGGCTGATGGTTATTTTGTTGCACCTTATACTGTTGGAAATAATTTAGCAGATGAAATTTACAATGCAGCCATCCCTACTACACATCCTGCATTTGAGGAAGCTGCTAAAAAAGTAGCTGACCGAATAGCATCTTTAAAAAATATTAATGGAAAACAATCAGTAGAAAGTTTCCATAAAAGATTAGGAAAAATTATTTGGGACAAATGTGGCATGGCACGTAATAAGGAAGGATTGACTCAAGCGATTAAAGAAGTACAAGCATTGAAAAAAGAATTTTGGAGTGATGTTCGTATCCCAGGTGATATCAATGAATACAATCCTGAATTAGACAAAGCCAATCGCGTTGCCGACTTTATTGAACTTGGTGAATTAATGTGCATTGATGCATTAACCAGAGAAGAAAGTTGCGGTGGTCACTTTAGAGAAGAATACCAAACACCCGAAGGAGAAGCATTAAGAGACGACGAAAACTTTATGTTTGTTTCTGCATGGGAAAATAAAGGCGATCATGATTGGACACTTCATAAAGAGGAATTAAAATATGAAATGATTAAACCTAGTCAAAGAAACTACAAATAAGATTAAATAAATACAGCATAATTTATACGATATGTCACATACTACAATGAATTTAAAAGTTAAAGTTTGGCGTCAAAAAAACGCAACAACAACAGGTGCATTTGTCACTTATGATGTTGCAGGAATTTCAGATGAAATGTCTTTTTTAGAAATGTTAGATGTTTTAAACGAAAGATTAATCACTGAAGGTGGTGAACCCATAGCTTTTGATCATGATTGTCGTGAAGGAATTTGCGGAATGTGTTCCTTATATATTAATGGTAAGCCACATGGTCCTTGGCAAGCAAACACCACATGTCAATTACACATGCGTGCGTTTAAGGATGGCGAAACCATTGTGATTGAGCCATGGAGAGCTAATTCATTCCCTATCGTAAAGGATTTAACAGTGGATCGTTCTGCATTTGACAGAATCATTCAAGCAGGTGGCTATATCAGTGTAAATACAGGTAATGCGGTAGATGGTAATAGTTTACCCATCGAAAAAGCAAAAGCAGATGATGCCTTTGCAGCAGCCATGTGTATTGGTTGTGGCGCATGTGTTGCCGCATGTAAAAATAGTTCTGCAATGTTATTTTTAAGTGCGAAGGTTTCTCATCTTGCCTTATTACCACAAGGAGCACCTGAAAGAAAAACCCGCGTATTGAGTATGGTAGCACAAATGGATAAAGAAGGATTTGGCGCATGTACCAATACAGGTGCTTGCGAAGCTGCTTGTCCAAAAGAAATATCTATTTCAAACATTGCGAGATTAAATAAAGAATATTTAGGAGCTAGTTTAACTGCCGAATAGTGGCGAATACTTTTTTCCAGTTTAAACAATTTATCGTGCATCAGGAGCATACTTCAATGAAAGTATGTACTGATGCATGTTTATTTGGTGGATGGGTTGTCCAAAGTGAAAAAGACAGAACAGCAGTCAAAAATATTTTAGACATTGGTACTGGAACAGGATTATTAAGTTTAATGATGGCGCAGTCTAATCCAACAGTAAATATTACAGCAGTAGAAATAGAATCCCTAGCTGCACAAGAAGCACAACGAAATTTTGATATAAGCCCTTGGAATCATCAATTAAAGTTGGTGCCTATTTCAATTCAACAATTTAGTACAGATAGTAATGAAGTATTTGATACCATTATTACAAATCCTCCCTTTTACGAAGACGATTTAAAATCGCCCGATCAAAATAAAAACAAAGCGGCTCATAGCACTGAATTGCCTTGGGCCATACTTATTGAAAATGTAAATCATTTATTAGCGGAGGAAGGACATTTTTATGTATTGACTCCTACCCTGCGCGCCTATACTATGCAAAAATTATGCGAAAAAAATGGGTTTCAATTAATAGAAGAAGTGTTGGTACACAATACGAATAAAAATTTACCCATTCGTGCAATGCAAAAATTTATTAAAACCAATATTAATAGTTCATCTCCACTTATCGCAAAAAGATCCAAAATAACTATTAAAGACACTGACAATAACTACACCGAATCTTTTCAAGAATTATTAAGAGAATATTATTTACATCTTATCTAGCATTATCCTACTTTTACAAAGTATTTAAGCCAACCAAATGAATTATTTTGAACTATTCGGATTACCCATTGGATTTCGAGTTGATACTATTCAACTTAGAAAGGCATTTATGGAAATTCAACGAAGTTCACACCCTGATAAATTTGCACAAGCAAGTCCTGAAGAGCAAGAAGCGGCATTAGAAAAGTCATCCATGGCCAACAAGGGGTTTACTTTATTAAACAACAAAGCACTTGTTATACCCTATGTTTTAGAATTGAATGGCTATATGGAATCAGATGAAAAATATGCCTTAGACCCTGATTTTTTAATGGAAATGATGGAGCTTAATGAAGCATGGATGGATGCGGATGATGAAGACATGAAAAAACTAGTGAAACAACGCGTAGACACTATACAATCAGCTATTTTAACGCCTGTTAAAGCTGTTTTGGACACAACATCAGTTCATACTATTTCAAGAGAAGAAATGTCACAAGTAAAGGAGTATTACTACAAGCAAAAATACCTCAATCGTATTTTGGCAGATTTTCATGAATGATGTAATATTGCACCCCTGCCCAGATGGCGGAATTGGTAGACGCACTAGACTCAAAATCTAGCGTTCGCAAGGATGTGCAGGTTCGATTCCTGTTCTGGGCACAAACCCTGTCACGATTTATCGGGACAGGGTTTTTTAATGCGAGTTGCGAATCAAGCTTGATTGAATGAGCAAATGAGCATTAAAAAACCCAACATACTCGCAAAGCGAGAATGTTGAAAGGGTTTGGGTACGCCCGCCATTTAGGAAGACGTTTTGAGCGAAGCGAAAAACGGCAGTCCTAATTGTTGAAAGGGTTTGGGTACGCCCGCCTAATAGGAAGACGTTTTGAACAAAGTGAAAAACGGCAGTCCTATTTGGGTACGCCCGCCTTCCTAAAATGAGTACTACCCCTATTAATTTTTTGTTTCATCTAACCCCCTATTACCGTACTAAAATTTAACAAAATAGCCTAAAACTAACTTTTATAATTAACTTTAACGCTCTATAAAAAACATGAAAGGATTTCATTTTAAAACATACCAAGCCCCTGAGCAATCGCCTTTTGATAGGTTATTTGAGATATTCAAGGAATTGATTGTACATACCTCAGGCGATTTTGATGAAACCATTAGTTGGATGCGAGAATTAGATGTGGAATATAAATTGACCGATGAGAAATATACCATCGACGACTTTATCGAAGATTTAAAAAAGAAGGGATACATCAAACAAGAAATAGTGCAAGATGGCGATGGCCCCACTAAAATAACTTCTAAAACAGAAAGAGCCATTAGGCAGCAAGCGCTTAATAATATCTTTGGAAATTTAAAGAAAACCGGAAAGGGAAATCATAAAACAAAAACCTTGGGTCAAGGAGATGAAAAAACGGGAGAGTTTAAGGAATTTATTTTCGGAGACAATATTGAAAATATATCACTAACAGAAAGTATAAAAAATGCACAAATAAATCATGGTATTGGTGAATTTAATTTAACCGAAAATGATTTAGTAATAGAAGAGACAGAGCAAAAATCTCAAATGAGTACGGTACTTATGATTGACATAAGCCACAGTATGATTTTGTATGGCGAGGATCGTATCACGCCTGCCAAAAAAGTAGCCATGGCATTTGCAGAACTCATTACCACAAGGTACCCAAAGGATACCATTGATATCTTAGTTTTTGGAGATGACGCTTGGACAATTACCATTCAGGAACTACCCTATTTAAAAGTGGGGCCTTATCATACGAACACAGTGGCTGGTTTACAATTGGCCATGGATATTTTAAGAAGAAAAAGAAACACCAATAAACAAATATTCATGATTACAGATGGCAAGCCAAGCTGTATTAAGGAAGCCGATGGTTCTTATTATATGAATAGTAATGGATTGGATCAATACATTGTAGAGAAATGCTATAACCAAGCTAAAATAGCTCGAAAATTACACATTCCTATTACCACCTTCATGATTGCGCATGACCCTTATTTACAAAGATTTGTGAACGAATTTACCGAAGCCAACCAAGGGAAGGCCTTTTATACCGGATTAAAAGGATTAGGTGAAATGATTTTTGAAGATTACGAAACCAACAGAAAAAAGAAACTTAAATAATTATATTACTATTATGAATATTGAAAAAATTAAAACCCTGGGTGACTTAAAAAAACAAGGCTACCAAAGTAAAAGTATCAAAGATGAATTGAGAGATAATCTCATTCAAAAAATGAAAGAGGGCAATGCCACTTTCGAAGGTATCCATGGATTTGAAGAAACAGTGATTCCCGAAATTGAAAGAGCTATCTTATCTAAACATAATATTAATTTATTAGGATTAAGAGGTCAAGCTAAAACAAAAATAGCTAGGCTCATGATTCAACTTTTAGATGAACACATCCCATTGATATCTGGCTCGGAAATAAATGACGACCCATTACATCCTATTTCTAGATATGCAAAAGACATCATTAAAGAAAAAGGAGATGCCACCCCTATTGAATGGCTTCATAAAAATGATCGCTTTTTTGAAAAACTAGCCACTCCAGATGTGACCATTGCTGATATTATTGGAGATGTTGACCCGATCAAAGCTGCCAATTTAAAATTATCCTATGCAGATGAGCGTGTTATACATTTTGGAATGATCCCAAGGGCCAATCGATGTTTATTTGTAATAAATGAATTGCCCGATTTACAAGCAAGGATACAAGTAGCCTTGTTTAATATATTACAAGAAGGTGATATTCAAATTAGAGGCTTTAAACTTAGAATGAACTTAGATATTCAATTTATTTTTACTGCCAACCCTGAGGATTACACTAACAGAGGTAGTATTGTGACTCCTTTAAAAGATAGGATTGGTTCACAAATTTTGACACACTATCCTAAAAATATTGCTGTAGCTAAAAAAATTACAGAGCAAGAAGCTAAAATAAACCCTACGCAGGCTGGAATCGTATATGTCCCGTCCATTGCAAAGGATATCATTGAACAAATTAGTTTCGAAGCACGTGAAAGTGAATTTATAGATGCCAAAAGTGGGGTAAGTGCTAGAATGACGATTAGTGCTATGGAAAATTTAATGAGTACTGCAGAACGCAGGGCTTTGAAAAATGGTTTAGCAAAAACATCGGTTCGCTTATCTGATTTTATGGGTATCATTCCTGCCATCACTGGCAAAATTGAATTAGTATACGAAGGCGAACAAGAAGGCGCAGAGAAAATTGCCATTCATCTTATTGAAAAAGCCATTAACACCCTATTCAAATTTCAATTTCCTAAAATAACCAAATTAGAAAAGCAAAATGAAAGAAATGCTTATTCCGATTTATTAGATTGGTTTATTGCCGAAGGCGGAATTGAACTATACGAGGATTTTGATGAAAAGCAATACAAGAAAATTTTAGATGAAGTAAAACCATTAGATGCCCTCATTAAAAAATACGCACCTGATACCACTAAAGAAGATACTTACTTTATGAAGGAATTTATTTTATGGGCCTTAGTTGAAAACAAGAAGCTAAATAAAGAAAAATTAACTGAAGGATTTTCTTTCAAGGATATACTGGGACATATGATTAATAAGATGTAACATAAAAAGCTACTTATCCAAAGAATTAATCCATTCGGCAATCTTACGTGCATCTTTTTCAGATACCTGAGGCATTGGTGCCATCGGTGTTGAATAATCTGGCCAGTTTTGTGGTTGTGGATTTTTAATAAGTTGTAATATTTTGCTTACGGTATATTTCTTCTTAGCTACTTCAGCAAAAGCAGGGCCCACTAATCTTTTATCAGGATTATGACATGCCACACAAGTGTTTCTAATTAACAATGGTTTAATATCATCATAAGTTAATTCTTCACCTACTTTTTCTTTTGTATGAGCAGCGGCAGTTGATTCATTTTTAGTACTTATCTCTTTCATACTTAAACTAGCACCATCTGGTATATTGTTTAAAGTATAATAAGCAATAGAATGAACCAATGAATACGCATTATCCTGCTCTCTAATGCCATCTAATGTAATTTTATGTATGTAATGTTTACGAAGATCTCCTACGACAATACGAACGGTAAGGCCATCATCAGAAACACGCACTCCCTTAACAGGACATTTTTTTAACTCTACCGTTGGACTACCATATACACCATGGTATTTATAAATAAAACTTTCTACATTATAGGATGCTAAATTAGCTGCTTTTTTCTTATCCACTGACTTAGTGAATTCAATTTCAAAACCATCTGGCATTGCTTTCACCGTTTTCATTTCAAATGGAATTAAAGTATTCCATGAAAGCCTTTGCAAACCTTCATTCGCTTCTCCTGCCGATCCCCAGCCACGATTGGTTTCACCTACAAATAAAGAACCATCATTCGCCCATGACATGCGTAAAACGCTGATTGAAAAACCACTTCTAAAATCCCAAGCACATCCTTGTAATTCGCCTTTTACCGTTTCCATAAAAACGCGAGATATTTTACTTTGACCTTGATCACCCACTAATAATTGTTCTTCAAAAGGGCCAAAAGCACCTTTAGGTATTTTAACTATTTCGGAATTTGAAATACCTAATACACCATGTGGTAACCAAACTGCTGGCATTTGTAAAGCAGGGACGTCTTTTTTAATATCGATAAGTGTTTTATACTTTTCATTTTCAATATTTTCTGGTTTTGTTCTTCTACCATCAGGTCCAAATTCAATGCGTGGATTAATTTTACTAAAAATGTCTTGTTGCGTTGTTTTTAAAGGCGAGTTGGGCATATTGGTCCAAACCAAACCTCCAGGATGTCCCATAAAGTTTCCTTTATTTACTTTCATGATGCTACCCGATCCTACCCAATCACCTTGATTATCCGTATAGTATAGTTCGCCATCAATCATGCTAATACCACAAGGGGAACGCATTCCTGTTGCCCATGGTTCCATACGGCCATCTTCAAATATGTGCAAAGCCCAACCTCTCCAAGGAACAAAGCTTGTACCTGACCACCATACATCACCAAATCCTAAATTCAGGGTTACAAAAAAGGAACCATCTGGCGCAATTTTGGGTCCATAACTATATTCATGATAATTACCAGACAATGGCCAAGCATAAATAGTTTCAAACACATCTGCTTTACCATCCATATTAGAATCATATAATCTTGTTAACTCGCCTCTTTGTGCAACATAAAGTGAACCATTTTTATAAGCAATTCCTAAAACCTCATGTAAGCCGGATGCAAACTTTCTAAAATAGGGTTTAGCACTTGTTGGATTCTCAACAATATAAATATCCCCTCTTCTTGTTGAAATTGCCAAATTGCCATCTGGCATAGTGCATAAACCTCCCACTTCTAATAAAGTACCCTCGGGTGATCTAAGTTTATTGATTTTGAAAAAATCTTCCTCCTTAGGAGACTCTTGCGCAAAGCTCATATATTGAATACAGAAAACTGCGACAAAACTGATTGCAATACATTTAAATGAAGCAACCGATATATTTAATTTATTTATTTTCATATTGATATAACTTAAAATAGAATGGAGTAAATGATTTTATTTTGAATCGGAATCAACAATTCTTTTTTCCCGTTTTGATTCCTTATAAATGCTTTTGCATTACCAGTATCATCTAATTTGATATAATAAGCATGATCATCAATTAAATAAAGCCCTTCTGAAATTTCCTCTATATCAGAAGCATTGGCTAAACGAACATATAATTGGTCTCCAGTTGTTTTTAAGACAATGCTTCGTTGAATGCCTTGTCTATTATCCAACACTTTTGTGATATCGGTAACTGAATTCCCATAGATATTATATTTAAATGAGGGACGATCCATTTCATCAAGTATATATCCTTTAGGAAAAAATCCTGTCGCTGTCGTATCTGATGTCCAAGGACTTTGAGCATTAGATAATTTATTGATGGCTAAAGAAGGTGTTCCTAAATATTGAACTGCGCCAAGGGGCCTAGAGGATCCATCTCCACGATCAATCCACATTGGTGTCGCATCTAAGAAATCGCCTCGCCAAACTTGGAAAATCATACCATTGTCCATATCATAAGTGTAATTCACTTTTATAGGAGTACCCACATTCACAGCATGTACCACGCGTTTATTATTGGGAACATCCATAAAACTTCTTAATATAATATTCTCATTGGCTTCGACTAAAACAGGGTCTTTACCCCCTTGTATTATAGTTTGAGGATCACTTAAAACAAATTCTCTAAAATTAGATGCACTCATCTTTAATAACAATAATGGATTTTCAGAAGCAGCATATTTTGAAAATTGTAAATCAAAAGGAACTGACCCTTTTGTTAAAGTGACAGTTGCCTTACCCCCATTTCTGCTAAATGGATAAACAACTTTATTATCAATATTCAAACTTACAGATCCTCCTCTCACATTAAGGTTTAAAGTATATTCTCCTGATTCTGGTATGGTTAAAATGCCCTTGTAATTGGATAAATAATCATTTTTAGGCAACCCATCTACATTGACTGTAATAAAAGGATTTGATTTTTGAAACAATGGTTTTAGCTTAGTTAAATCTGTTTGCTTTTCAAATTTTCCTTGATAAGTCGTAATGTTGATGGCACTTAATGTTGGTTTATTTTGTACATAACGAGTGACTACAATATTTTTAAATGCCACTTGACCATGATCCCCTTGAATACGTAATGCATCTTCTGCAACTTCATTATTAGCCACTGATCCGGCAGTAGGGCCTGTTAATTCTAAATTTTCATGAATCACTACCCCGTTCAATTCTACTTTTAAAAGTTTTGCATTTTCAGTTTTAACACCATTTACAAATCGTGGTGCTTGAAAAGAAATTTTATAATGTTGCCATAAACCTGGTGCCTTACTTACATTTTGTCTTGGAGCTCTTCCCTCAAAAACCCTTAACCCCTCAGGTCTAGATCCATCGTTTCTTTCATAAATGCCCCCCATATCTGAGGAACGCGGATGAATAACACCCCAACTATCTAATAATTGTAATTCATATCTTCCTTGTAAATAAATACCTGAATTGGATTCTTTAGCCATCATACAATCAAGTTCAATATCCATGTCGCCATGCTTGAAATTGGTATACAAATCCTTATGCGCAGCCTCATCTGGTAGGTTTAGTAAAATACCATTACCCGGTGTATAGCTTAATTGATGACTTTTATTGATGTCCGCATGCACTGTACCTCCAATACGCCAATTTGCTGTCGGATTATTAAAATCATTAAGATTACTTAAATCTAATTTTGTTTGTGCTGTGATGATAGAGCTTACTAATAAAGCCATTATAAGCTGTACTGATTTGAATAATGACAAATCATTATTTCGTTGAAGTGGATAATATCCCATAAGCGTAATTTTGAATAAGCAATTTATGGAAAAACATCATAAAATCACTTACAAATACACATTAAAATGCGCTATAAGTCCTTAAATAGGCATTATAGCGCATGAATTGGATATCAATATTAAAGATGTCTCTTATATTAATTAAAAACGATCTAAGTTCATCACTTTTGTCCAAGCAGCAACAAAGTCGTTTATAAATTTACCTTTTGCATCTTCACAAGCATATACTTCGGCAAGTGCTCGTAATTCCGAATTGGATCCAAAAATTAAATCTACTCTAGTACCTGTCCATTTTACTTTTCCAGAAGCACGATCAGATCCTTCAAATATATATTGTGTTGCATCCGCTGCTTTCCATGTAGTTGAAAAATCAATTAGATGCGTAAAGAAATCATTTGATAAAACACCGGGTTGATTTGTAAACACACCATGATGAGATCCATCAAAATTGGTATTCAATACTCTCAACCCTCCAATTAAAACTGTCATTTCAGGAGCAGTAAGTGTCAATAATTGTGCCTTATCAATTAACATTTCTTCCGCTGAAACTAATGTGCGTGGTTTTATATAATTACGGAATCCATCAGTGATGGGTTCTAATACTGCAAATGATTCTACATCTGTTTCTTCTTGACTTGCATCAGCACGTCCTGCAGTAAATGGTAATTTAATTTCATGTCCACCGTCTTTAGCTGCTTTTTCAATGGCGGCTACCCCTCCCAAAACAATAAGATCAGCTATAGATACCTGCTTAGTCTTATTAGATGCATTAAATTCTTTTTGAATCGCTTCCAACAGATCCAATACTTTAGAAAGTTGTGCAGGTTGATTCACAGCCCAATATTTTTGAGGTGCTAATCGAATCCTTGCACCATTGGCACCTCCTCGTTTATCTGATCCACGAAAAGTTGATGCAGATGCCCATGCTGTGGATACTAATGCTCCAACTGAAATACCAGAAGCCATTATTTTAGTTTTTAAACTTGCAATATCAGCTTCCTCAATTAATTGATATGTTACTGCTGGAATTGGATCTTGCCATATCAACACTTCAGATGGAACTTCTGCTCCAACATAACGAGAACGAGGCCCCATATCACGATGTGTTAATTTAAACCAAGCTCTAGCAAATGCATCTGCAAATTGATCTGGATTTTCATAAAATCTTTTTGAAATAGCACCGTAAGTAGGATCTACTCTTAATGCTATATCCGTTGTCAACATAGTGGGTGCATGAGTTAGTGATGGGTCATGTGCATCAGGAACGGTTCCTGCACCAGCACCTGCTTTTGGCTTCCATTGATTGGCACCTGCAGGGCTTTTTGTTAATTCCCATTCAAATCCAAATAAGTTTTCAAAATAATTGTTACTCCATTTTGTAGGCGTTGTTGTCCATGCACCTTCTAATCCTGAAGTGATCGTATTCACCCCGTTTCCTGAATTCAAAGTATTTTTCCATCCCAAACCTTGCTCTTCAATACTAGCGCCAGCTGGTTCTTTTCCAACATATTTTCCTGGATCAGCTGCACCATGTGTTTTACCAAAAGTATGTCCGCCTGCAATAAGTGCAACTGTTTCTTCATCATTCATTGCCATTCTTGCAAATGTTTCACGAATATCGCGTGCTGATGCTATTGGATCAGGATTACCATTAGGTCCTTCTGGATTAACATAAATTAAACCCATTTGAACTGCTGCTAATGGATTTTCTAAATTGCGATCTCCTGAATATCTTTTATCGCCTAACCATTCACGCTCTGCTCCCCAATACACTTCTTCCTGTGGTTCCCAAACATCTTCACGTCCACCGGCAAATCCAAATGTGTTAAAGCCCATCGAATCTAATGCACAGTTACCGGCTAATATCATTAAATCGGCCCAAGATAATTTTTGACCATATTTCTTTTTTATAGGCCATAATAATAATCTTGCTTTGTCTAAATTGGTATTATCTGGCCAACTATTTAATGGTGCAAATCTTTGCATACCTGCACCACCACCACCACGACCATCTGTTGTACGATAAGTTCCTGCGCTATGCCATGCCATACGAATAAAGAAAGGTCCATAGTGCCCATAATCTGCAGGCCACCAATCCTGTGATGTTGTCATTAAGTCAACAATGTCTTTTTTAACTGCTTTTAAATCTAAAGATTTGAATGCTTCAGCATAATTAAATGTTTCCCCCATTGGGTTAGACAAACTTGAATGTTGACGTAGAATATTTAATCTTAATTGATTCGGCCACCAATCAGTATTTCTAGTGCCCGCGTTGGTTACTTTTGATGCTGCTGTAGCGCCTGTAAAAGGACACTTCCCTTCGCTATTGGTGTTGTTTTCCATGAGTATAAATTATTGTATTATAATAGTTAGTAAAACTACTAAAATAACCTACGCTCTGCTTACAAAAAACGGAAAATCTTAAATATTTTGTTGAGCGAAATAGCTATAAAGTTCTAATTCCCTCCAACAATTTTACTAGTACTTCGGTATAAATAATTTTCATAGATATGTCGTCTAGCAAAACGATCCGGGGTATCAGCATTTACCAATTTAACATAAATGGCTTTAGGTACACCATAATATTCATATTCATTACCGTCAGAAAAAACAACTCTTAATATTTCAGATTTAAATTCAAAATCATCTATACTTGCTTCGGTGGTCGTAGCTGTGTATTCGCTTAAAGTAGCTTCATGCGTTTCGGGATGCACGCTTACTAAAAAATGATAGGATGAAATTAATTTTGCAGATTTTTCTTCGGCCATTTTTTTAGCCTCCTCACTCTCTTGAAATTTATCAGGATGCCACTCCATCATAATTTTACGATATACTTTTTTTAAGTCGTTTAAAGTAGCCTTATCGTCCACTCCAAGTATCGCCCTGTGTCTTTCAATTCGCTTCATATCTTAATAATGATGCGCGAAGGTACATAAAACTAAATTAAATGAAGAAGCCCTCCCATATAAAATGAAAGGGCTTCCAAATAAACGCATTGTTTAATTACTTCACTTCTTCAAATTGAGCATCTTCAACAGTATCATTACTTGCACCGCCATTACTTTGACCTGCGTCAGGTCCTTGGGCTCCTGCTTCTGGTCCACCAGCTCC
>Ga0209829_10000396_pt1 | contig 40426 bp, 40 predicted proteins | sample C_140205_EF_Meta_FD_187311 | JGI IMG/M metagenome (GOLD analysis project Ga0209829, IMG submission 187311) | Freshwater microbial communities from Lake Croche, Canada to study carbon cycling - C_140205_EF_MetaG (SPAdes) (version 2) | ecosystem: Environmental > Aquatic > Freshwater > Lake...
AGAAAGAGGGGCAGTGCGTCTACTACGGCATGAAAGATGCCATGGTCATGCAGCTTTGCAGCATGGTCCGGTCTCAGATCTAGGATCTCACGACTGTGTTTCGATCGTCTGCTTTGATTAAGCAGTACTAAGGGAGTCGCCGATCCGTGTGGGTTGTCGGATTATCCCATCCTGCGGATGGGCTCTGGAGTAAGGCATCGCCCAAATAAAAATGCCGCTGATCGCGGCATGCCATTCGAACTAAAGTTCTCATCCGTGCCCTCTCCATAAACTGGCGTTTATGGAGCCGGCTGTCGGATTCGAACCGACGACCGCCTGATTACAAATCAGGTGCTCTACCAACTGAGCTAAGCCGGCGTGACTCTTAAAAAAATGTCAGGAAGCGGAGTGCAGGGCAAGTCTCCGGATTAAGGAGTCTTCACCGCCAAGCGGGCTTCACCCAGGATCTTGGAATCCTCCTTATCCTCTGTGCGGAGGGCCTCTGCTGCCGTGAGGGCCTTGAGAGCCTTTTCCTTCTCTCCCATGGCCGCGTAAGTCTTTGCCAGGGCGGCCTTGTGCATGACGCGTGCAGGTGCCACCTGGGAGGCGCGGTGGAAATAATCGGCTGAGGATTTCAGGGAGGCGGAGGGAAGTTTGCCATAGACCATCTCGGCTACGCTTTTCAGAAAAGGGTTCAGGGTGGCCATGGAGTAGTTCCATGCACCGAGGACATGGAGGGCAATGTCCTGTCGAGGGTCGAGTTGCAGTGACTTCTCACTCTCGGCACGGACCAGCTTCGAGTAGGCAATCTTCTTTTGAGGACTCTCAAGTTCAGCGCTATGGGCGTAGCAAATGGCCAGCACCGCATGGGCGAGGGCGCTGTCAGGATTGCTGTTCACTGCCTTGATGCCATAACCGAGGGAGCAGTCTGTAAGGAGGCGTTCCTCCTTGATGTTCCTCGTGGCTCCGGCCTCGGCAGCAAGCTGCCAGTACTGCTTGGCGATCATGCAGAGGATCTCTGTCTGATAGGTTTTGGCGATCTGCCGGAGAACGCTGTTATTGAAGGGGCTGTTCTTCTCGGCCTCCGTGAGCACACGGAGTGTCTCTTTGTCTGGGGGTAATGCTGCGGTTGCAGGGGATGAGGGGGCCGTTTTCGTCCCTGCGGCTGGCAAGGTCTGGGTGGTGGCAAGTAGGAGGGCTGCCGCGGATAAACAGATCAGAGAGCGCATCTCAAATCTTGGACTGGATCCAGCGGATGACGGTGCCAAGCAGGGGAACATGATCCCAGACCCCCTGTGCTGAATCCCAGAAGTCTTGATGGAGGATGACCCGTCCCTCCGGATCAAAGCGAACCATAGTGACACCGACCGTACGCACGTTCTTTCCATGGGCGAGGTGTTTCATCCGAGTGTCCATTGTCCACCGGAAGTAGTAGTTCTGGCCGGAGACGGCCACGTCGTCAAAGGTGACGGTCATGCTCTCCAGTCCCCGAGCCGTCTTGATGAAGTAGTCGCGGATGGCGGGTGAGCCGTGGAGCGTTTTAAGCGTGTCGTTCAGGAAGGCATTCGGGGCGTAGATTTTTTCGGTCTGCTCTCGGGCCACCTTCTCGTCGAGGTGGCCGAGGAATCCCTCAAAGCGGGAGATCGCCTCCTTTTCCGCCGCACTCCCCCGGGGAGGCCCCTGCACGTGGGCCGTATCCTTCTCCGCCTGTTGGAAAGCCTCGACGGGAGTTGCAGGAGGGGGCGCAGCACTGAGGTGGATGAGCGGCAGGGCGAAGAGAGTCAGGAGGAGCATAGAGAGGGGGTTGGGGGGGAGAGCAATAGCCTTCATAAGGCTACCCTTTCCTCAGTAGATGAGGGGCGTCAACCATGATTCCCCAGCCTGCTCTTGTCATCATCCTGAGAAGGGTTGATAAAAGGGTGTTATGGGACGCAATGAACAGAGTTTTTTGATGGAAATCGCGGGCCCCAAGATCGAGGTGCCGGATCTTCTCAAATTCGAGACAGCCCGCAACCACAGCCTCTCCAACAAGATCATGAGTCGCCTCAAGGATCTGGAGAGGGAGTACAACGATTTACGTGAACTGCACCGATGGAATGAGTTCGTCGAGGGTTTCAATATCGGGTTTCAGACCCGCTTGAATCAGGACTATTACTTGTATGAATCCAAGAGTGAGTCGGGTGGAAGAAAGTTCCTCTCCCTCATCAGTCCCCAGGAGATGGGGGAGGCATACACGTACCATGGAAAAACCCGTCTCCACAGCGAAGGGTACTTCGTGAAGGTGGAGGAGGAGAGCACCCTGGCAAAGCCGATCTGACGTCTGGATGAGTCTTCCGGTTCGACTGCTGCTGGTTCTTGTCGCGGGATTACTCGGGTGGGGAGTAATCAGGAACGCAATGCCCTTGAAAACCGGTGGGTTCACGGAACAGATCCAGAACTCTGCTTCCCGCAAGGGGGAGTGCAAGCCGGTCCTTATCAAGGAGACGATCAATCAGGAGCAGGGATTGCCAATGGTGCATGTCGCCTCTCTGGCCCAGATGCCGGATGGGATTATGGCCGCTGTCTGGTATGGTGGCACCGCGGAGTGTCAACCCGATGTGAAGATCTACTTTTCGCAGCAGGAGGAGGGTGCTGCTTGGACGGCGCCTTGCGTGATCATGACGCGGGAGTGCGCCGCGCGGGATCTGCGCCGTCCCGTCAAGGCGCTGGGAAACGCTCTCCTGCTAGCAAACAGCGACGGATCGCTGAGGCTTCTCTTCGTGACCATCGCCATGGGTAAATGGTCGGGCAGCCAGCTGAACAGCTGTCTTTCCAAGGATGGCGGACTCACCTGGACACCTGCAGAACGGCTGACGCTGAGTCCCTTTTTCAACTTCTCCGAACTCGTCCGCAATCGCGCGATTGCACAGCAGGGGGGGGGATGGTGTGTCCCGATCTATCAGGAGTTCCTGGGGAAGTTTCCCGAACTGCTCTGGCTCGGTGAACGCAAGGGGGAGCTGATTTACCGGAAAACGCGCATAGCCGGAGGCTGCTCGACCTTCCAGCCATCCCTGATCCCGGTCAGCGAAGAATATGCTGAGGTTCTTCTGCGTGATTACACAAGTGCCCGTAAGATCCATTTTAGCAGTTCGTATGACGGGGGCAGCGAGTGGCCCTTTGTGACCGCTACAGAACTTCCCAATCCCGATGCGGGGATTTCGGGGCTGCGACTTTCTGACGGTGGGCTTCTGGTTGCTTTCAATGACTCGACGAAGGATCGCTCCAACCTCACGCTTGCGATCGCTTCCAAGGATCGGAAAACATGGCGGAGAATCGTCGCGCTGGAGAATGAGCCAAGCGCGAATTTCTCCTATCCGTTTCTCATGCGCTCCTCTGATGGGTTGATCCACATGGCCTACACCTGGAAGAGCAAGGAGATCAAGATGGTGAGCTTCAATGAAGCGTGGATCGAATCACGGGAGGTTCAAAGCACCAAGCCATGAACTCGGGCATCATCCATTATCTCTATGCTGCTCTTGCGCCGTGGCTTACCCTCGCGCTGATCCTCCTGGGCCGCAATTCCTATCTCTCGCGGATGCGCATCGTCGGGTCGCTCCTGCTGGCGTTTTTCCTTCTTCGCATCCCTGTTGCGGGCTGGCATCTCTTCGCGTGGGTCCGAGTGCTGGAACCAAATCCCAGCTGCACGCTCACAGCGCTTCTTGCCATTGCTCTCTTCCAGCGGATCAGCCGTAAAGAACTCTTCCGCTCGGAGGATTGGAGCGCGGCATGGAGTCTCGGTGCGGGGCTGGCGCTTCTGCTTTATCCCATGGCGCTTGGGCTGACTTCGATTGATCCCTACACATGGGGATGGGGGCCAATCCTTCCGATCGTGACCGCCCTCGCCTCCTCATTCCTTCTGCTGGCGGGCAATCGCTTTGGGATTCTTCTCCTGCTCTCCCTTGGAGGGGTCCTGCTGCATCTGCAGGAGTCATCCAACTTGTGGGATGCCCTCATTGATCCCTTCTACGGAGGACTCTCGCTGTTGATTATGATGGTAAGGATTATCTTCCCGATCACAAAATCCCTTGCCATGAATCCTGCGGAGGGCATGGTGACTTCCGGATCAAAGCACACCGAATGAGTAAGCCCTCTTCTCTCGAAATCACCCATCATGAGGATGATGGACTTCATATTCTTCATCTCACAGGGCGTCTCGACACAGTCACCTCACCGCGTGCTGAGAGCCAGATCATCGAAGTGATCGAGAAAGGGGACACTATTATCGTGAACCTCAAGGAACTGGTCTTCATTAGCAGCGCCGGCCTTCGGTTGATTCTCATTTTCATGAAGCGCACCAAGAAAAAGAATGCCCGGATGATTTTCTGTGCGCCGGGCGAGAGTGTGCTTAAGGTCTTTGAGGTGAGTAACTTTCTCGAGTTTCTTGAGATTGCGGAGAGCATTGAAGAAGCGGTTCTGAAGATGCGGTCATGACGGTAACTACTGAAGGCGACGGCATTTCGAAGGAGAGGGCCCTGAGGGGATTATTCTGTGCGGGGCTTGTGGATGTCATCCTGACCACAACGGCTTTCCTGCTCTCGAACTCCAGCGTCCTGCTGGCTGACTTTCTCAAGACGACAATCGAGTTGATCGCCATCACTCTCTCTTGGGTGGCGATCCGTAGGATCAACCGGGGCGGTGGAAAGACCTACGAGTACGGCCTCGGCAAGTTGGAGAATATTTCGAGTCTCGGCGTCGCCCTCGTGATGCTGCTTTCCTTTCTAATCATCACTGCGAATTCCGTTAGGAACATCCTCGTCCCCGGGCATATCGAGGGAGTCGGGCTGTGGGTCAGCATTGTTGCTCAAATCATCTATCTTGGAATCAACGGATCCCTCTATTTCAAGAACAGGCGACTCTTAAAGCTTTCCCCTTCGCCGCTCATGGATTCGCAGACACGCCTTTTCATGACCCGCTTCGTCGGAAACGCATTCATCCTGCTGTCGCTTGGCCTGAGTATGGCGTTCTCGGCACACAAGTGGTCCTCCTACATTGATCCGACTGCATCCCTCATCATCGCCTTCTCCATCCTCTCGGCGACGCTCGGCATCTTCTCGAGTTCCGTGTGTGATCTGCTGGATCGGACGCTGGAGGAAGAGCGCCAAGTCATGATTCTCGGGGAGCTTGCGCGTCATTTTCATGACTACGAGGAACTTCACGGGATCCGGTCACGCCGCTCGGGGGCGCAGGTCTACGTCGAGATCTTCCTGGAGTTTGATCCTGAAAAGAAAGTGGGCGAAGTCCAAGCAGTCATCGACAAGCTCCGTCGCAGCATTGAAGAGAAGATTCAAGGCAGCAAGGTGACGATAGCGATGACTACAGAGGGGGTATCTTAAAGGTTCCTTAATTGGTCGGATCCGACCGTGACTGCTGCACAAGCCAGTCCCAGTGAAAAAGGTGATGCGCGACATTCCCTGAAAGGATGTCACGGGTCTCGGCGGCATTGAAGCGGTCGATCAGGTTCAAACGCTTGCCGAGAATCACTCCCTCCGGGGGTTGCTGATCGAGGGGCAGGCTGATCACCACAAACTCCGAGGCGGGCGGCTTCTTCCAGTGCTCATACGGTTTGACGATGGCCCCGGGCAGAAGAAACCCATAGCTCTCCTCGCGTGCATTAAAGTTGGAGGGTACGGATACCTTGCAGTCGACCACCGATTCAATGCCTTCACCCTTAAAGCGCCCCGGTCCCCGGTCGAGAGGGATCAGGAACAAGTAGTATCCCAGGTAGACGCAGAGCACTGAGGTGGAGAGGAGTTGGCGTGCCAAATCCTTCTTGAGAACACCTGCAATCACGACGGAAAGAGCTGCTGCCCAGACTAGGGGTGCCCAGAGAGGGTAAAGAGATCCGATGCCCGCATGATGCTGCAGGAGGAGTGCGAGAGCAGCCAGTCCGAGGAGGACTATGGCGGCGGCAGCGTTGGTGACTCTGGCAATCCAGAGGGGAAGATGTCCCAGTCGCAGCGCGATGAGGAGAGCCAGGGCTGGCATTGCCGGGATCAGGTAGCGTTCATCGCGCTGGTTCGGAATGCAGAAGAAGGCGGCAAGAACAAGCATCCAGATCCAAAGGAAAATCTCCAGGGAGCCTAGCTGGCGGCGGCGTTTCCATGCATCCCAGAAGAGGCCCACGACCACCAAAGCGAGCAGACCGGCGTTCAGCGGATAGGAGACGACAATTCGCCAGACACTGGACTGACCAATGAAGAAGTTGAGCAGATAGCTCTCCCCGCCTGTGTTAAATTTTCCGGCATTCTCCCGCATGACGAAGTCCTTGAGGACTTGGGCGGGGTTTGGATCTAGCCAGAACCAGAGTCCGAAAAGGAGAAGGGCCGCGACCACCACCATGAGCACTCGCCATGAGTCCCGCTGGAGAAAAGTTTTCAGATCCCACTCTCGCGCCCGCAACTGCCAGAGCGAGAGGGTCACGGCGACCGGAACAACAAGGGCGAAGGATTTGTAGAGCAGTCCGATCCCGATCATGCCACCCCAGATCCATGGCCAGAGAATGCCTGCCGGAAAACGGGGTTCGCGGTGCAGCAGAAGGAGGGCGAGTGGGGCAAAGAGCCAGAATGTCTCGGGCGCACTGGTCAGAAAGACGCGGCCGTAACGGTAGGTGCTGAAAAAGCAGAGAAAAAGAAGAGCCGCGCTGATGCCGAGAGCTGGACTGCGACCCCGCTTCCACCCGATCGCAAGCAGTAGTCCTGCAGTGAGGAGGGTGTAGAAGGCATTTGGTGCGCGAAGCAGGGCAAGGGACCAGTGGTTCCCCCAGTCCGTGGAAAGGATCCCCTGCCAGAAAAGCATCGGTGGCTTGGTGTTGCGCGCCTTCTCATCGATCGACTGGAGTGGAAGGAGTTCGCCGGAAGCGGCGGTCAGCTTCGAGATCTGAGCGTACAGCAACTCATCCCCGTTGGTGGCAAGATGATCGCTTCTTAGTCCCGCGCAGTAGACGAAGACCGCAAGGAGCAATGAGGTGCAACCAATCCAGAGGCCCCGTCTGTGGATGTGGCCGTGATGTGTGTTGTGTGAGGGGAGTGGGACGTCGGGCATCGGGGTGCGGAGTTAGAGAGAAGGATGAGACCTGAAACCTAAAACTTGAAAAAATGGAAAGAAGGCAGTGAAGAGGACTGACAGGCAATCATTCTTCCTTCAGGTCTCAGGTTTCAAGCCTTCAGGTTTCTCGACTATGAACTCGCGCTGGAGTAGTGCCGGAGCGCCGCATTCCACATCAGTCGTGTTGATCCGAGCATGAAGAGGGTGGCAATCAGGAGCTGCAGCATGGTGGGCCAGGGGTTTTCGGAGGCGTGGATGAGCAGGCGAGCGGGAATGTTGGCCACGATGATGATGGGAATCAGCCAACTGAAGACCAGTTTGAACAGGCCGCGGTAGATGGTGTCCGGGTAGCGGCCGATGTTGAAGAGGCTGTAGTACCCGTAGATGAGCCCCTGAGAGCGTACCATCCAGAAGCTGGCTGTGGAAAAGACGAGCATGACGCAGTAATGGATCAGCATCCCGCAGCAGACGGCCACACCATAAAGCAGGAGTTGGGCGAGGCTCGGCATGATCGCAAGCTTCCAAAGGGAGAAGATCACAAAGCCCGCACCGACAAGGGCATTCACCACATTATCCATGCCGAACTGCTTCAATGAGACGAGGAACTGAGTGTCCACAGGTAGGAGGAGCATGAAATCCATTTTTCCCGTCCGGACCAGTTCGGGAAGGTTCGCTAGGTTCATGTAGAAAAAAGCCTGAAAGATCTGTCCGATCAGTTGGTGGGTGCCGATGAGGAGAACCACCTCCCACTTGGACCAGCCTCCGATCGCCCCGACGTAGGAGAAAACTACCTCAATGAAGACAATCTGCCCCATGAACCAGAGTACCTCGACGAGCATCCAGAGGAGGAAGTTCAGTTTGAAGTTCATCTCCCGGATGAGCGAGTTGCGAAACATTACCCCGTAGACTTCCCCTAAATGAGAAAGGCCACGATGGAGTGATCGTGGCCTGTTCATGGATGAGTGGGAGGGGCTGCAGAGGCAGCCCTTTTGAGGGAAGGCTGCTGAGCCCCTAGAGAGGAGGCTGCTGAGACGCAGCTTGGGAAACGACTTCGGCCACCGCGCCAGCCATGACTGCCGCTGCCGTGCCGGTCTCGAGGACGACGCCTGGGAGGACATCCCTCTCCTCCTGCACATCGGCTGCCAGGCGCCGCTTAACGAGGCGGTCGGGAGCGATGCGGACGACATTCTTGATCAGGCCGAGCTTTTCCAAGGTGCCGATGATGTAGGCGGAGGGGTCGATCTGCCACCAGTGCATGCCGTGATTGGCGGAGCGCGGGAAGGCGTGATGGTTATTATGCCATCCCTCGCCCATGGCAAGGAGGCCAACGAGGAAATTGTTCCGGCTCTGGTCGGTCGTGACGAACTCGCGTCCACCATAGGTGTGGCAGACCGAATTGACGGCCCAGGTGACATGGTGGTTGAGGAACATCCTGACGAGGCCACCCCAGATGAATCCATACAAGCCACCGGTCAGTCCGCCGAAGGCGTACCCGACAAGGAAGGGAATCAGGAGGCTGAGAAGCGCCCAGACTAAAAAGGTCTTGCTGATGAAGACAACGAGTTTGTCCTTGAGGAGGGGGCCAGCGTAGCGAGGCACATCAGGACTGAAATCATCGAGGATCCAGCCGACATGTGCATGGAAGAAGCTCTTCACCGGGCTGTGCGGATCCATGTCATCATCGGAGTTGGCATGATGCTGGATGTGGGTGGCTGCCCAATTCAAGGCCGGCCCCTGAAAGGCCATCGATCCGCAGATCAGGAAGAAGCCACGGATCCAGCCTGGAGCCTCGAACCCCTTGTGGGTCAGCATCCTGTGGTAGCCAACGGTGATGCCCAAGGCACAGAGTGTGTACCCGACCACCAGCAGGATAAGATCGACCCGGGTGATGAAACGGCCCCAGAGGCTGTAAATGGCAAAAGCGGTGGCCAGAAGAGGAATCCAGACTACAAGCTGGAGAACGATCTTGTTGCTCGTGGAAACGGGTTTATCGGACATAAGCAATCAGCTTAATCCACCTGAGGCGTGATGCAAGCAGAGTTCGCCTCCGCCAGTGCGATCGGGTCCCCGATTAACAGAGTAAAAGCCTCTCTTTTCTGGGAGGCTGAAGGAGTCGCCCCCCGCACGTTCGACTACGAGCCTATGGGCCCGTTCGAATATTCGCCCTTTCGTCGTTAAGCCTTCCGGAAGACCTCCTCCATGGCGGCACCCACGTTCCCGAAGCGGTATGGGAATCCAAGTTCCGTGAAGCGCTTCGGCACGATCCGCTGGCTATCCAGCATCAGATGGGAGAGGTCGCCGAGCGCCAGACGCAGCGCGAAGGCGGGAGCAGGGAAGAGGGCTGGTCGATGGGCGGCTCGGGCCGCCTCCTTGGTGAAGAGGGAATTGGTTGCCGGTTCCGGCATCACGGCATTGATCGGCCCGTTGATCGACTCATTATGAAGGCACTCCACAGCCATCGCGGCCAGATCCTGGATCTCGATACAGGACATCCACTGCCTGCCGGATCCCAGTCGCCCCCCGAGGCCCGCTTGGAAGACAGGCTTGATGAGCTTCATGGCTCCTCCATTCCGGCCTAAGACAAAGCCGATCCGGAGCCTCACGACTCGAACCCCGTACTGTTCGGCTTTCTGGGCCTCCGCCTCCCAGGCCTGTGCCACTTCGGCCAGGAAGCCTGTGCCAGCAGGGGACTCCTCATCGGTGATCCGCTCGCCTGTGTCGCCGTAGAACCCGATGGCTGATGCGCTGACTAGAACTTGAGGCTTCACCTTGGCGGCGGCGATGCCCTCGACGAGACGGCGGGTTCCCTCGACACGGCTCTCCAGGATCTTTCTACGTTTTTCCTGGGTCCAGAGGCCCATGATCGATTCTCCGGCGAGATGCAGGAGGCCTTCACAGCCCTCCACATCGGAGGGGGCGCTGAGGGAGAAGCGTCGTCGGCCCTCGCCCCCGCGACGGCTGAAGAGGATCACTTCGTCGCCCTTCGCCAGAGCGGCTTGCCTGATGGCGCCGCCGATGAAGCCCGTGCCGCCTGTGATGCCGATGATCATGATTTAGGAGTGTGGTCTGAAAACTGAAGGCTGAATGAAATCAATGCTCTGAGATGCTGAGTAGCGGAAGATGATAAGGCTTCCTCAACCCGGCAATATTCTCCGCGCCTCTGCGCCTCTGCGCGAGTCTGGATTGCTCGCCCTCCCCAAAATGATCATCGAATGTATTAGGGAATCAGTGAGCCGAGATCTTGGAGAAGAGATTGAGGACGATGACGCCTGCGATGATCAGTCCAATGCCGAGAATGGCAGGAAGATCGAGCTGCTGTTTGTAATAGAGCCAGCCAATCACAGCGACGAGGGCTGTTCCCGCTCCCGACCAGATTGCGTAGGCCACTCCCAGCGGGAGAGTCTTCAGCGTGAAGGCGAGGCAGGTGAAGGCGAGGCCATACCCGATCACGACGACGAGCGAGGGGATCAGACGGGTGAAGCTCTCGGAGGTTTTCAGGGCCGAAGTGGCCACGACCTCGGCGATAATCGCGACCGTCAGCAGAAGGTAGGTGGACATAGAAAGGCGGAATGCGAAGCAACGGTAGGGCTAGCCAAGGCGAAAAAAGAGGGGGGAGCAGGCGTGAGGTAAAGTGAGTGGCGGTATTCTTTTTACCGAGCGTTCCCGAACTTCGCATGAAGCCATCCGTACGGGAAGTGATCTCCCGGGCAGTCGGTTGGCCGTGGATTGATCTCCTTGTGGGCATGGACGATCGCCTTCCTGCCCTGGGTCTTCCCGACCCGGTCGCGCAGGTAGGAGACTAGTTCCTCCAGTGCGACCACTTGAGCTTTGGTGGGGGTGTCGCGGTTGAGGTCTCCAACAAGGCAGATGCCGAGGGCGATGTCATTGAGGTAGTCGCTGGCGACGTGACCGCCGTTGATCTGTCTGGTCCAGCGGTTGCCGATCTCAATCTGGCCGTCGCCCGAACCATGGCCGTCGCCGATCACGAAGTGGTAGGCCAACCCGTTCTGCATGTGCCGCACCCGAAGGTGGTAGATGTCAAAGACCCGGGCGTTCCCCTCGCGGGTGCCGCTGTTGTGGACGACGATGTATTTCCACCGGCCCTTGCGCACTGGAGCGCGGTCGATCGCCGCACGGGTCGAGGCGTTGAGGTAGCTGTAGGATCGGTGCGAGCCGAAGAGCCGGCTCCAGAAGCCACCACCCGCGGGGGTGGTGACGGGGGCAGGTATGGCTACCGGTTCAAGACCTTCCGCCGTCTCCACTCCTGACTTCTCGATAGTGATCGGAGCGGAGGGAGTGGCTCCATGGGGGAGAGGGAGGGCGGGTGCCGACGAAGTGGGGGTGGAGGTTGAGTCGACGGAAGCTGGAGAGGCCGGATGGGAGATGGCGGCTTCACCAGAAGCGGCTACGGCTACGGCTGGGAGAAGGGTGCTCCCCGATGATGCAGAGCTCGAAAAGGCCTTTGCTGAAGATGTGGTAGAAGTAGTAGAGGAAGCTGAAGTAGATGCTTTTGAGGCATGGGCCGTTCCTGTGCTTGAGTTATGGGATGCGGCATGGGAGCTGGAGTGACTGCTCGTCTTGCTCTTTGATGATGTCGACGAGTTGGAATTCTTTTTGGTGCCGGTCGAACTGCTTTTGTGAGAACCGGAGGAGGTGTGCTTCGAGCTTATAGAGTTCGACGAACCGGAGGAGTTGGATTTTTTTGTGCTTCGGGAGCTTTTCGATCCCTGTCCTCCCTTACTGCTTGAAGACTTGGAGCTGCCGGATGTGCCCGAATGAGTTTTGACAAAGAGAGTCTTCTTCTCGGCATCGGTCAGCTCCGCCCGGAGCGACGGGGTAAGCGCTCCTCCGAGGAACACCCCGAGGGAGAGAATCAACAGGACTCTCGAAGCTGCTGCGACAGGAAACAGAAACACGGCGTGAGGTTAGGGGCTTTTCCTGCGTTTTGAAAAAGGAATCTCTCGTTTCCGGTAGTGAACCTTTACGAGGTAGAGCCCGGGAGCGGGAGCCATTGCCGGATTCGGCCAGGCTTTGCCTGCGGCAAGCCGTCGGGTGAAGACATCTGCGTCCTCCTTGCCCTGCGCGACGCGAACGATGCCGCCGACAATCATTCGGACCATGCGATAGAGGAATCCATCCCCTTCCACGGTGAGGGAAAGGGAGGGGCCTCGCTCCCTCACTGTGAGGCGATGGATTGTGCGGATGGTGCTTTCTGGGAGTGATCCCGAGTCGGCGCAGAATCCGCGGAAATCGTGGGTTCCTTCCACGGTTGCAGCCAGTTGCCTGATCACTGCCCGGTCGAGTGCACCATAGAGATGCCATGCCTTCTGATGAAGATGAGGGGGGAGTACGGGAGCGTGCCAGAGATCGTAGCGGTAGATCTTGCCGCTGGCAGAGAAGCGCGCGTGGAAGCTTTCCGCCGTACGACTGACCTTCATGACGCGAAGTTGCGGAGGGAGAGAGGCGTTGAGCGCCGCCAACCACCGCTCAGGCTCGCTCATCCGACCTAGTCGTGCGAGTTGGTCCTGCGAGAGTTCGAAGTGAACCGTCTGCCCGAGCGCATGGACGCCTGCGTCGGTTCGTCCGGATCCATGGAGGGTTACCCGTTCGCCAACGATGGTGGCCACCACGTCTTCGAGCGTGTCCTGCACGGTCTCCACTCCGCGCTGGCTCTGCCAGCCTCGGAAAGCTGTGCCGTCGTAGGCTACTTGGAGACGTAGTTTCATCAGGAATCCCGAGATGGAAACACGTTAGGGTTGGTATTGGGAATCGAGCCAATCCTGCAGAATCTGCACGGCGGCAGCCTGATCGATGATCTGGCGCTGGGCTCGGCTATCCATGCCGGCTTCCTGGAGTCGTCGCGTGGCGGCGGCCGTGGTCAGGCGCTCGTCCCAGAGGATCACTTTCGCCTCGGTCAGGGACTTCAAGGCCTCGGCCAGGGCCCTGCTTTTCTCTGCGGCGGGACCGTAGGTTCCGTTCATGTTCCGAGGCAGTCCGATGACGATCACTTGGGAGCCTTTTTCAGCGGCCACGGCGGCAATCTCCGTCGCGCTGCGCACCCCGGTGGTCGCTCCTGCCGTGACTTTCAAGGTTTGCAGCGGGTGGGCCATGAACCCTATGTCATCGCTCAGGGCGAGTCCTATGCGGGCGGATCCCGGATCAACGCCGAGTGCGCGGGAAGTGATGGTCATCGGGTCATATTCACTCCGGCGCGATATTTTCCAACCAAGAACGATGGGCAAGGAGTGTTTGAATCATTGTTTCCGGATTGCGCGGAGGCGCTTTGAGGAGTAGTGATGCGTTATATGTCACAGCTTTCCCTCAACAAATTTTCTGAAAATCTTCCCGTGAGCGGAACCATCGGGCTCTCACAGGCCGCAGCAGGCCTCGGCCTTGGTCTCCTGATCGCCGACAAACTCTCCGGTGAATCCCGTCGTCGCGCCGGATCTGTTCTCCTAGTCGCAGGGGCCCTTGCTCTTGCCCCCGTCATTGCTGGTGTCGTCTCACGCGTGCGGAACCGCCCTCACTCCTCCAGCCGCGCCCGGCGCCACCTTGAGTCAATCCGCGAGGACGTCGGCTTCACCGATTCCGAGCACCTGATCTAGGGCTCAGTTTTAGTGCTTCAGCAAGAGTGATGGGGAAGAACGGCCCTGTTCCAAGGCGACTCGTTCTCGCCTCGGCGTCACCCCGCCGCCGCGATCTGTTGACTGCGGCCGGATTTGAGGTGGTGATCAGGCCCGCCGAGGTGGAGGAACTGACCGGGGGGCTTTCAGCCCGCGCTCTTGTCCTGGCCAATGCCGAACTCAAGGCACTCGCCGTGGCGGCTCACACGCAGGGTGACCTCGTTCTTGGGGCCGACACGATCGTTGTTCTGGATGGAGAGATCCTCGGGAAGCCACGCGACTTGAGTCATGCAGCCGAAATGCTGGGTCGGCTCGGAGGAAAGACCCACGAGGTCCTCACAGGGGTTTGTCTCATCAGGGGTGGGGCGGTGACCCGATGCAGTTTCGTCGAATCGACGCGCGTGGCCTTCCGTCCGCTGGACGAGGCAATCATTGAGGCCTACCTGGCCGACATCGATCCGCTCGACAAGGCAGGATCCTATGCCGCCCAAGAGGATCGCGGGCGACTGATCGAGCAGATTGAGGGCTCGATGGAGAATGTGATTGGCCTGCCGGTTGCCCGAGTGCTCGCAGCGATCGAAACCCACTTCACGGAATCACCGAGTGGGTAGCTTTGGGGGAAAGCCCTCGAGGGCCCTTTTTGGAAATTGGGTCACTGACGGGCTTTTTCCTGCTTGCGCGGAGGGAATCCCCATCGGAAAGTTATTGTTGATGAAGAAACAGTTAGCAATCACAGCGATGGGGTGGCGCGTCGCCCTGTTTTCCGCTGCCTTTGCCCTGAGCCCCTTTGCCTCCTTGGGGTCATTTGGTTTCTTGTCATTGCAGGCCCAAAATGCTCCAGCCGCTCACGCGCCTGCCACTTCACCCTCCAGTACGCCTTCAACTCTCCCGACTCCTCCTCCGTCTCCTGCTTTAGGTGCTACGAATTCAGGAACTACCGATACGGCAAATCCTGCTGACAAAGGGGCGGGCGCGCCAACCACCCAATCACCTGCGGTTCAATCTCCCTCTGCCACCACCCCTCGGAATACAACCTCCAAGGCTGCTGCCGAGATGACTTCCGCGATGGAGGGCCTCAAGTCGGAAGGGAAACTCACAAGCAACCGAGCGGTGTCAGCCGCAGTACGCAAAGTCGTCACTGATAACAGTATCCAGCACGAGATCCCGGCCCCGCTGGGAGCGAAGGTCGTCGCGGTCCACAAGTACCCCGGGGATCTGGTTAGGGTGGGGGATAAAATCGTCACCTTGGAATTCAACGGGAAGAGAATACCGATTTTTGCTAAACAGGATGGCATCATGCAGACTATCAACGTCAGCAAAGGTGGGGTGATCGGAAATTCCAGACCTCGCGCCGCCCAGCATACTCCGCAGCAGGGAACCATCCTGCTAATACTCAGGAATATTTAGGGAACTCTGAAGATGAAGATCCGCATCAAGACCTCGTACCTGAAGACATTCTTCCTCTTGACGGGTATCTTGGTGGGGTGTCCGTTAATTGCTCAGGAGAACGGTGGAGGAGGATTGGGATCGGTCTCCTCATGCCCGGCGACTCCCGAAATCGCGGCATCCGCCGTTACGTTCGCTTTCACTCCCCAGTCCGGTCTGAACGGAGCTCAATCGGCTGCGCTGATTCGCAACATTGTCCATCAGGCCTCGATCTCCGCACCCTATCTTCCCGCGCAGATCGCCGCCGCATGCGTCCAGGCGATTTCCAGGTCGGCGACCGCTACTGTCGTCTCCGGACAGGGATTGCCTAACAGCACTTCTGCCGAAGTTGCCAAATCGACCACCGCCCAGAAAAGCATCACCACCACGGAGGGTTACAAGGAGGCTATTGCATCGATTACTCAAGGAGCCATCTCCGGATCGGCGAACAGCGTTAATGATATCTCCACGCTTATCAAGGTCTGCACAGCGATTGCGGTCGAGTTGGTCAAGGACTCTGCAGAGCAGGCTGAAGTTGCAGCCAACATGAAGAGGGCTGGCACCTTGTCGGATACCTCCGAACCCCCGATCAATGACGTCCAGAACGGGGTGGCCGTTGCAAAAGCATTCGTGGCGGCGGCGAGTTCCGTGGCGGCTCGACTCGGTTTCAATCCTCAGGAGGTGGCTCAGGTTATCAACACGGCCGGAACTGCCGCTGTCGATGCAGCGGGTAAGATTGGTCAACTGACGGGTGGGATAACCGGGCAACCGGCCGGGCAAGCAGCAGGACAGGCTGCCCAGCAGTCGCCCGGACAAGTTGCGTACGAGGTGGCCGAAGCCGTCGCCCTACAGATCACAGCATCGACAGACACGAAGTCCACTCAGCAGGGTCAGCAGACTCAGCAAACGCAGAACAATAGCCAGAATGCTCCCAACCCCACGGAGGCGGGGCTTCCAGGGGAGTCACAGAACCCCTTTGTTGGCCCACCTCCAATTCCTCAGCCCTCGCCGACTCCGAACCCCAGCCCGACGCCCACTCCAACTCCTGTGCCTACGCCTACACCTCCCTCATCGGGGGGGCTGGGGTAGAGTTTTTCATCCGGCAGACTGGAAGTCATCAAGGAGGAGGTAGTTCAACTCCCCGATCCGCTAATTTGCAGAGATGCTTTAAATCCTGCGGATTCTCATTCGGCTATACTGTAGGACCTGCTCATGGTAGCGATAAAGGGAATGCGAACCGCCGGCTTACCGATGATTTTGGGAAGACTTGGATGACTGCCCGCCTTTTGATCTTCCTTCGTGGACTCTAAGCAGGAACCAACCATCTTTGCCGATCCGCGAGGGATCCGCCGCCGCGCTCTTCAGGTTGGGGCTGGGCTTGGCGCGCTCCTGCTGACGGGAGCCACGGCTTACTTTATCTGGGGGTTGCTGATCGGGCCGCAGCTCCAACTTCCCGCTGCTGTGCGAGACTTTCACGCGAGGTTCAAGGCGCTACCCCCGGCCAAGCTCCCTCCCTTGGATGTGAAGGGGGACTGGCGCAGGATTCACGGTCCCCAAGTCACCACTCCACCTAAGGGGGGCGCTTCTCATCAGATATCCGGCCCGGTGGTTCTTGGTTATGTCTCCCCGTCCGACCCTGCGTCGCTCCTCTCTCTGGAACGTCATGCCGATGCCCTGACTCACGTTGCCTGTGATTGGTTCAGTCTGACGGGAGTGGAGGGGACGCTGGGGGAGGAGCCTGGTGACAAGGCGCGTCTGCTCTGTGTCCGCAAAGGGCTCGGTTTCCTCCCCATTCTGCGGAATCTGGATGGTGACGACTGGCAACCGGAGGCTGTGGAAGCCCTCGCCTCAGCGCCTCCCGCCGAGAGGTCGGCATTTTTTGACAACTTGCTAAGGCGCCTCCCTCCCGGATCCAAGGGGCTCCTTCTGGAGTTAAGCCAGCTTGATCCGACGTACAAGGCGGAGACCTCACTGCTGATCAAGGAACTGGGGGAGCGGCTCCATGCTGCGGGGAAGGAGCTTTGGTTCACGGTGCCGACGGGAAATGATTTCGACTCCTTTGACTTGAAGGTCATTGCGGCATCGGCTGACCGCCTTGTCGCCTCTCTCTACGATGAAAATTCTGAGCCGGACGAGCCCGGTCCTTTGGCAAGCAAGGATTGGTTTGAGGGGTGGTTGAAGACGATGATGGTTTACGGCGACCCCGCCCAATGGGTGATCGGCCTCGGCACTTACGGTTACGACTGGAGGAAGGACACCAAGACGATGGAGGCAGTGGGATTCACTGATGCAATGGCCCACGCCTCTCAAGCGGGGGTGGAGCCTTACTCCGGTGTGGACTGTGCCGAGGACACACCCAATTTCAATTATCTGACCGGTTCGGAGCAGAATCAGGAACATGAAATCAATTTCCTCGATGCGGTCACTTTCTTCAACGAGCGCCGTGCAATCGCCCCCTACAATCCGGGTGGCATCGCGCTCTATCGGCTTGGTCAGGAGGATCCTGCTGTCTGGGATGTCCTTCGGATGGATCCGCTGAAGCAACCGGACCCACAAGCACTCTCTCAACTCTCCAAGATCTCACTCGATGAACTGATCGCCTCCACGGGGAATGGTGATTTCATCAGTGTTGGCGAAGCCTCTCACCCAGGGGAGCGGAGCATTGTTGTTGGAGCTGAGGGTACTCTTTCCGAGCAGTACACGAAGTTTCCGATGCCCGAGAGTATTACGCGTCAGGGAGATCCGGGACCGCACAAAGTGGCCCTGACCTTTGACGACGGTCCTGATCCCACGTGGACTCCGAAGATCCTTAAGATTCTTAAGGAGAAGCAGGCTCCGGCCGCCTTCTTCGTGCTTGGCACGCAAGCTCAGCATTACCCCGATCTTCTGGAGCGCATCGCTCGTGATGGGCATGAGATCGGAAACCATACCTACTCGCACCAGAACCTCACCGAGTCGGGTGATCAGCAGATCGAACTGGAACTCAATGCCACGACCCGCCTGATCGAGGCGGTAACGGGTCGCTCCACGGCGTACTTCCGCCCTCCGTATAACAGCGACGGGACGCCGACCCAGCCCGGGGAGATGCGGGCACTGAGGGTGGCCCGTGATCTTGGCTACCTCACTGTGACCCAATCGATCGATCCCGATGACTGGGAGCGCCCCGGTGCCGACGCGTTGGTCGCAAGGGTAAAGCGCCAGCGCCCGGATGGATCCGTGATCCTGCTGCATGACGGGGGCGGGGATCGCTCGCAGACCGTGGCCGCTCTGCCGGCTATCATCGACTATCTACGCGGTAGAGGTGATCTCATCGTGCCTCTCTCCGAGATCATCAATCTCCCTCGGGACACGGTGATGCCGCCGCTCCACGAAGAGAATCAGCCCCTCTCTGCCCGCTATGTCTACGGCGGATTCACATTCCTCCGTTATCTCGAAACGACTGCCTGGACGCTTCTGGTCGTGGTTACCCTTCTGGCATTGCTGAGGGTTCTTTTTTATTCTCTCAGCGCCCTTCGTCACCAACGGCGCGAGAGGAGTGAGCATCTTCCCGAACCCGACTCGTTCCCTCCAGTCAGCGTCCTCCTCGCGGCCTATAATGAGGAGAGGGTAATTGCCTCGACGATCAGCCATTTGCTCCATTCGGACTACCCGTCTGCTCTTGAGATCATTGTCGTGGATGATGGCTCCAAGGACCGCACTGCGGGGGTTGTGCAGGAGATAGCTGCCAGCGAGCCGCGAGTGAGGTTGATCTCTCAGCCTAACAGTGGCAAGGCGCACGCTCTCGCGAAGGCGATCTCCGAGGCGGGTCATGAGACGCTGGTTATGATCGATGCCGACACGATGGTGGCACTGGACGGACTACGGAAGTTGGTGGCACCTCTTGAGGATCCCTCCGTGGGTGCGGTCTCGGGATACATTCGGGTGGGAAATACAAAGCGCTGGCTGGGGCGCTTTCAGGATCTTGAATATGTCGGCGCGTTCGAGATCGATCGTCGTGCGCAGGATCTTCTGGGATGCATTATTGTCGCCCCGGGAGCCCTTAGCGCCTTCCGGAAAGCGGCATTGGACGAGGTCGGCCCGATCACCAATGACACGCTGGCCGAGGACACCGACCTGACTCTTCAGTTGCACCGTCATGGGTGGAGGGTGCTTTTTGCCCCCAAGGCGTTCGCCGACACCGAGGCTCCCGAGAGCGTGAAGGCCCTCCTCTCTCAGCGCTTCCGTTGGGCTTTTGGCACCCTGCAGTGCCTCTGGAAGCACGGCGAGGTCATCTTCGCCCCAGGTTATGGATGGCTGGGATGGTTTGCACTTCCATCGATCTGGATCTTTCAAATCGCTGTTGTCGCGGTCACCCCAATCCTAGATGTCATGGTGCTCTGGTCCCTCTGGCTTGGACGGGGGGTAGCGATCTGGCCATACCTTCTGGCCTCTATCCTCCTCGATGTGGCTTTGGCTGTCGTGGCGCTTGCCCTTGCTGGAAGAAAACTTCGCGCTGCTTGGTTGAGTATTCCGATGAGGCTTCTCTACCGTCCGCTGCTCGGCTATGTCGTCTGGAAATGCCTCCTCAAAGCCATGGGCGGAAGTTGGGTCCGCTGGTCCAAGCTGGAGCGCACCGCCTCGGCCATCAGGCAAAAAGAATCCGCCCCTTCCAAGTTGTCTTAAGACGCCGTTCCAATCATTCCATGAAACAATCATCTCTTCGACTCACTGCCCGACTCATGCCACTGCTCGGCGGTGTGTTCCTCATGCTCCTTTTGGGAGGAGCCCTTCCTCTGGTCGGCGCAGGCTCGAATTCCTTCGTGCAACTTCAGATTCCTGAAAAGGGGGCCTACGCCGGTGCCTATTGTGACTTCGGGGATGGTGAGGATGGAGTCACGCTGGAGGCGCTGGAAAAATTCCAGGGCCTCACTGGCAAGCCCCTTGCCCTCGTGGCTTTTGGATCTTTCTGGGCCCGTGAGGAGTTCCCTTCGGAGAAGGTGGCGCTTGTCCGCTCCTACGGTGCTGTTCCTCTCCTCTTCTGGTCGCCATGGGATGCACCCTTCGACCAGAATCGCGGGCCGGACCGCTTTTCACTCAATGAGATCCTAGCCGGGAAATGGGACGCCTACATCGACAAGTGGGCCGATGCGGCGGCCAAGGTTCCGTCGCAATTCTTCGTCTCTTTTGCCTGCGAGATGAACGGCACATGGTTCCCTTGGTCGGGGTATTTTTATGGCAAAGGACCGCCCACGCATGGCGATGTGAAGAATCCCGCTACATGGCCTGGTCCCGAGACGTTCAAGAAGGCTTGGCGTTATGTCGTCGACCGTGCCCGGGCCCGCGGAGCCACCAACATCCTTTGGGTCTTCCAGCCCAACAATTACTCCTACCCCAGTATCCCGTGGAATCTGGCCGCTGCCTATTATCCCGGCCCGGAGTATGTCGATTGGCTAGCGCTGAGTGTCTACGGGAAGCAGTACAACGACGAGGACTGGACTCCCTTTCCTCCCCTGCTCGAATGGCCATACAAAGAACTCTGCAAACTGGATCCCCAGAAGCCGATCATGCTGGCCGAATGGGGTGTTGCCGAATCTCACAAGCCCGGTGAGGACAAGGGGGCGTGGATCACCGGGGCCTTTCAGGATATGAGCTTGAACTACCCGCGCCTCAAGGCGGCCATCTTCTGGCATGAGCGGTGGCAGAACGAGGATGACTCCTACAGTAACCTCCGGGTGAACTCCTCCCGCGGGTCACTCAAGGCATACAAAGAGGGTGTCGCAAAACCCTTCTGGCTGGGAAGGCCGGAGTGGAAGACTCCCTAAGCGGCGAGGCTAATCCAGGGGTCGGTTACTTTTGGGATGCCGACTTGCGGAGGGTTTTGACCGCGAGGGCAACAGTGGATAGACTTTACAGATGCGCTTGATTTCTTACAAAGACCGCGGCTTTGACCGCGCCCTTGCCGAATTGAACCGTCAGGCCGAGCCGCGCCCAGAAGTCCGCGAAACGGTCTCGGAGATTATCGCGGCCGTTCGCAAGAAAGGTGATGCCGCCCTGCTCGATTATTCCGTGAAGTTCGGCGGCCCCAAGATTTCGGCAGCCAAGATTCGCGTCACGCCCGCAGAGATCAAGAAAGCCCGGGTCTCTCTGACACCTGAGATCAAGAGATCACTAGCTGCCTCGATTGCCAATGTGACGGCTTTCGCAAAGAAGAGCCTCCGCAAGAACTGGTCGATTAAGAACGCGCAGGGCGCCGTGGTGGGGGAGCGCTTCGATCCGCTGCCCCGGGTCGGCCTCTACATTCCGGGTGGCACTGCCCCGTTGGTCTCCAGTGCCATCATGACCTGCGGCTTTGCAAAGGCCGCAGGAGTTCCAGAGATCGTCGCAGTCACCCCCGCGGGATCGGATGGCACAGTGGCTCCCGCACTGCTCGCCGCGCTTGATCTCTGCGGCGCAACGGAAATTTACCGTGTCGGCGGAGCCCAGGCAATCGCGGCCCTGGCGTACGGAACCAAGACGATCAAGCCAGTGACCAAGATCTTCGGGCCGGGGAATGCCTATGTCGTGGAGGCCAAGCGACAGGTTTTCGGCCGCGTCGGCATTGACCTGCTTCCCGGTCCCAGCGAGGTGCTCGTGATCGCAGATGCCAAGGCGAATCCCGTCTGGGTGGCTGCAGATCTCCTCGCTCAGTCAGAGCATGGGGTAGGGAGCGTGGTTGTTTTGTTGAGCGATTCCGAAAAGCTAATCGCTGCCGTGCAGAAGGAAATCGACCGTCAGTCGAAGCTCTCCACGCGCCCCGGACATCTAGCGAAAGCGATGGCCAACGCGGTGCTGGTGCGTGTCCGTGACATGGTCCAGGCGGTCGAAATTGCCAACGGTTTTTCGGCGGAGCATGTGTCCCTTGCGGTCCGCAAGCCTGATGCCATTGCGGCCAAGCTCAATTCAACGGGGGGCATCTTCCTTGGGGACCTCTCTCCCGTGGCAGCCGGGGATTTCCTTGCAGGTCCTAGTCATGAACTTCCTACTGGGGGAGCAGGCAAGGCCTTTGCCGGCCTCACGGCCGAGCAGTTTCAGCGACGAACGAGCTTGGTTCGCTACGATGTGGCCTCGCTCAAGAAATCATTCCCAATCATTAAAACCTTCTGTGCCATCGAGGGGCTCGACGCCCATGGGCGTTCCGTAAGTCTTCGGCTGGGTAAGTAAACTGAAGGCCAAGGCTAAGAATTTATAGGGTTCTAACCTGAAAACCAGAAGGCTCAGCGGGCGGTTGCGTCGGCTCTACTTGGTTCTAATGGTCTAACAGTATTCAGCCTAAACAACCTTTCCATCATGATCTGGAAATTCCGTGACCGTGAGTTTGATCTGACCAAGCGCGGGTTGATTGTCGGGATTCTCAATACCACGCCCGACTCCTTCTCCGACGGGGGACTATTCCTTAATCCCAACGAGGCGGTGAAGCACGGCTTGAAGCTGATCGCGGATGGGGCCGATATCCTGGATATCGGCGGAGAATCGACCCGCCCAGGTTCCGAGTCGGTGGGCGAGGAGGAGGAAATGAGTCGAGTTCTCCCCGTGATCAAGGCGTTGCGGGCCGTTACCGATGTGCCGTTTTCCATCGATACGTCAAAGGCTTCCGTTGCGGATGCAGCCCTGGAGGCTGGAGCCGATATCATCAATGATGTCACGGCGCTGTGCGGTGATGCACGGATGGGGGAAGTTGCTGCATCACGGGGAGCCGGTCTGATTCTGATGCACATGCAGGGGAGACCGCAAACAATGCAGCTGAATCCCTCCTATGCGGAAGACGATGTTGTCCGCACGGTGGCAAAATTTCTTTCAGAACGCAGGGCTGCGGCCATAGGCTTCGGCGTGGACGCGGCTGCAATAACTCTCGACCCGGGTCTAGGCTTTGGAAAAACCATGGCGCATAACTTGGCCTTGTTACGTGGTATTCCAGAGTTGGTGACGCTGGGTTCTCCTCTGATGATTGGCCACTCTAGGAAATCTTTTCTGGGAAAGATCAAAGGTTTGGGCGCTGTTCAGGATCGAGGGCTCGCCGCCGCTGTTGCCTTGACGGGACTGGCTTACGCGAGCGGAGCACGTCTCTTCAGGGTGCATGAAGCAGCGCCGCATCGGGAGGCGCTCCGTGTCACAGAGGCAGTATTCAGCTCATGAACTCTTTTCTTCACCGCGCTCTTGGCATTGCCCACGGGTACTGGACCTCAGGTCTGGAGATCCTGATCCTCGCCTCCATTCTCTACTACATCTACATCTACCTGCGTGGCACTCACGGGGCACGCATTCTGATCGGGCTTGCGCTTGTCTTCCTGACGCTGACCTTCATCTCCCAGCTCCTCGACCTAGCAGTGCTCGGCTGGCTCTTACGGAGTTTCTCGGTCTTCCTGGCCATTGCCCTTGTCGTGATCTTTCAGCCAGAACTCCGACGCGCACTCAACGAACTTGGAAGCCACCGTTTCTTCACCACGGCCCTTCAGCGACGGGAGGAGATCGAGGAAATCACCGACACGGTGTTTGATATCTCCAGCAAGGGATTCGGTGCTCTGATCGCCCTTGAGAGGGATATCAGCCTGAAGTCGGTCGCGGAGAGTGGCGTGGAATTGGATGCTGAATTCTCCAAGGAGCTTCTGCTGACCATCTTTCACCCCAAGACCGTCCTGCATGACGGTGGGGTCATCGTGAGCGGTGACCGGATCGTGGCGGCTGGATGCATCTTCCCCCTGACCCAACGCGACGATCTGGATCGGACGATCGGGTTGCGACACCGTGCTGGCCTTGGCCTTACCGAAGAATCAGATACCATCGCTCTCGTTGTTTCGGAGGAGAGTGGGCAAGTTTCCATTTGTCACTCGGGGGGAATCGAGCGCAACCTCAACGTCGATCGGTTCCGGAAGCGACTCTCGCAGCTTCTGATCCGTGAACAAACTCATGCAAAAGATCCTGCTGTACAACTGGAAGGAGAAACTAGTCTGCCTGCTTCTGGGGGGGGCGCTCTGGTATCTCATTCATCAAAACCTAGGTCCGGTTCCCGAGTATAACTCCAAACGCGGAGAGAAAGCTGAATCGGCTCGTCCCGCAGCGAGTCATGGAACAAAGGCCTCCAAGAATAACTCCAAGAGCAACTGATCACGATCATGTCAGGACGCAAACTATTCGGAACGGATGGTATCCGTGGCGCTGCCAACCTCCATCCGGTCACGCCGGAAATTGCATTCAGGCTGGGACGTGCCGCAGGATTCTTGTTGCGACGTCAAGGAGGGGAGCGATCGCGCTTCGTGATTGGTCGCGACACCCGCCGCTCGGGAGAGATGCTAGAGGCTGCCTTGGTGGCAGGACTCAACTCCGTGGGAGCCGATGTGCTTCTTGCCGGTGTCGTCCCAACCCCGGCTGTGGCCTGTCTCGTGAAAGAGCTGAATACCGATGGCGGCGTTGTGATCTCAGCTTCCCATAATCCCGCAGCGGACAACGGACTGAAGCTTTTCGGCAGCGATGGGTACAAGGTGGATGATGCTCTCGAGGAGCGTCTGGAGCAGTTGATCCTGACGGCCGAGATTGATGACATCCATTCCTTGGGCGCCGAGATCGGAACTGGTCAGCCTGTCGCCAATGCGGGAGAGAGATATGGTCGGATGGCCAAAGAGAGCGTCCCCGGAATGTCCCTGCATGGCCTCAAGATTGCTTTGGATTGTGCCAACGGAGCTTCCTTCCAAACAACTCCGCAGGTTCTACGAGAACTCGGTGCAACCATTGCTCTCTTCCATGCCACGCCGGATGGGATGAACATCAACGAAGCTTGCGGCAGCACGCATGCCGAAGAGATCAGCCGCCTCGTTAAGGAATCGGGCTCCCAGATCGGTATCTCGCACGATGGTGATGCCGATCGACTCGTGCTCTGTGATGAGAAGGGGGAGATCGTTGATGGCGATGAAATCCTTGCTATGACGGCGCTCGATGCACTGACGCGTGGAACCCTTGTGGGGAAGACGCTGGTCGCTACGGTGATGAGTAACTTTGGCCTCGATGAATGCCTTGCGGCAGCTGGAGGAAAGGTGCTCCGCACTGCAGTCGGCGACCGCTACGTCGTCGAGGCGATGAGAGAGGGTAACTTCTCCATCGGCGGTGAACAGAGCGGTCACCTGATCTTCCTCGATCACGGCACCACCGGGGATGGTTTGCTCGCCGCCCTGCAGGTTCTTCGCATCATGACTGAGAGCGGCAAGCCGCTGAGTGAACTCCGCCGCTGCCTGAAAAAATACCCCCAAGCTCAGCGCAACCTCCGAGTGAAGGAGAAGCCTCCCTTGGAGTCCCTTCCTGAAGTTGCTCGCTTGGTTTCCGAAACGGAGCTGGCTCTCGCTGGTAAGGGGCGCGTTCTCCTCCGCTACTCAGGTACGGAGCCGAAAGTCCGGCTTCTGATTGAAGGACCTGACGAGGAGATGATCACCGCTGCTGCCGACAGTATTGCGGTGGCGCTTAACTCCGCCATCGGAGCCTAGGTGGGAAGGCTCGAAACTTTGGTGCAGGGCGTTTTTGCTGCTCGCTCGCAGTAGTTCCCTAGCCCTGTATCCAAATTTCCAAGCCTCTCCAACAATCAGTGTATTCCTAATCCCGCACGCAGGTCGTTGATCCAATCGGCCAGCGACGATGCGACGGAGCGGCAGAACTCCAGGAATCCTTCCGTGTTACTGATGAAATCCTCACCATAGGAGCGGAGGGTGATCTCTTTGCCGGTTAGTAGCAGAAGTCCCGTGAGGATAAGCAGGTTGATCAGATAGATCACCATGAGGGAGAAGAAGGTTCCGCCGTAGTGCAGGTCAGGCTGTCCTTTCGCGATTAGAAGGCAGGTGAAGACCAGATGAAAGGCCAGTGTGAATCCCAGCAGTAGAAAGAGCACCCAGCGGTAAGCGCTGAGGTCCGTCGCCATTGAGGCCACGCCGTAGAGGGAGACGACCAGGAGGCTGTAGATGGGGAAGAAGTACGGGGCGAGGGCGATCCACGTATTCACCCGGTCGGTGAGCACATGACCACCATCCAAACTCACATGGAACTGGTCGGCTACGGTGCCTCCGAAGAGCTTCACCCAGATGGCGTGGGTCACTTCGTGCCCAAAGACATACGGAAGCATCAGCGCCTCACGCGGCACGATCGCAAAGAGGATGCCAAAGAGCACCATTCCTGCGGCAAAGCAGCCGAAAAATTGGCTGGCCAGTAGTCCATGGCGGAGTGAGGTGGTGAGGTCTTGGAAGAATGTCTGGGTCAGCACCCAAGCCAGTGGGAGTAGAAAAATCCCGACGATGAATTTGACGAGCGACTTGGGAACTGTGGCCTTGGGTTCCCTAGGCAATCTTGAGTGGCCCCAAGTGGAGTCCTCCCTTTCAGGTGGTTGGGAATCAAAGAGGTCGGGGTACTCTTCGGCCGTTGTGGCAACTTGCACCCTTCGCTTGGGAGTGAGGCGCTCCTTCGATCGGCCCTCCACACCCTTACTCTTGGAGGAGGAAGGGCGCGCCATGGTTGGTTTGAGAGGGATCCCTCAGGCCGTTGCTAAGGAAGTGCTTAGAATGTCATGGAGGAGCAATTAAGCCCGGCCCATGTAGGCGCCGGTTCTGGTGTCGACCTTGATAATCTCCCCCTCTTTGATGAAGAGGGGGACTTGGATTGCCTTGCCTGTCTCAAGGATTGCGGGCTTCATGACGTTTCCGGAGGAGTCGCCTTTGAGGCCCTCGGGAGACTCAATGATCTTGATGTTGGCGGAAGCGGGAAGTTCGACGGAGACGGCGCGGCCTTCCACGTAGAGGATCTCGACCTGCATGTTCTCAACCAGATAGTCCTTGGAGTCTCCAAGGAGATCCGCCTGAAGGGTGATGGTCTCGAAGCTCTCGGGGTCCATGAAGTTATACCCCTCCTGATCAGCATAACTGAAGTCGAGCTTGGTGCGGTGGACTTCGACGAGCTCAACCTTTTCAGTCGAGGCGAAGCGGACATCGGCGGACTTGCCCGTGCCGATGTAGCGGATGATCAACTGGACAAAGGCGCGAAGGTTGCCAGGGGTGCGGTGAGTCACCTCAAGCACGATGGCTGCGTTGCTGTTGTACTTGATAGCCATTCCTTTGCGGAGGTCGTTTGCGAGTGCCATGCTGTTGCGGAGATTAGGAGTTTAGGGGATTAAATAAGTTTGAGTCTGGAGAGATCTTGGGAATCGACCACACCGAGAGGTTTTCCTTCGGCATCCGTCACCACGAGATCGTCAATGCGATGCTGTTCTAGCACCATGAGAACCTCCGCGGCAAGTTTGTCGGCATCAATGGTGATGGGGTTGGCCGTCATGACCTCCCCGACAGGGCTCGATCCGATGGCCGGATTGGAAGGAAAGTGTCTGGCAAAGTCGCCGTGGGTGAAAATCCCTTGGAGTTTTCCCTTGGTGTCGACCACCAAGGCAGCACCGGCGCGTTTGGCAGTGAGTTCCTTGAGGACATCGATCACTGGATCGGTTGCTTTCACGATTGCGGCCTCGTTGTCCCCCCGCATGATGTCGCGGACCTTCAGGAGGAGTGAGCGACCAAGCTGGCCGGCGGGGTGGAACTTGGCAAAGTCCTCGCGGGTGAATCCTCGCTCCTCTAGGAGGACCATGGCCAAGGCATCCCCGAGCGCCAGCATCGCGGTGGTGCTGGAGGTGGGGGCGAGGTTGTGAGGGCAGGCCTCCTGACTCACCGCGACATCAAGGACGACGTCACTTGCCTTTGCGAGGGAGGAGGAGGTGTTGCCGGTCAGGGCGATTTTTTTGACACTGAACCGGGCCAGGGCGGGAAGCACCCGCATGAGTTCCTCAGTCTCCCCGCTATAGCTGAGCGTCAGAATCACGTCGCCGGAGGAGACGACGCCTAGGTCACCATGAAGTGCATTCAGTGAATTCAGGACGACGGCAGGGGCGCCGGTACTGGTGAGCGTGGCGGCGATCTTTTCACCGATATGACCCGACTTGCCCACGCCGAGAACGACGATCTTGTTTCGTTGGGTAATGGCATCACGCATCAGGTTCACAGCCAAGGCGAACCGATCATCTAGGCGGTCGGAGAGGCGCTGAAGCTCACTGATTTCTATTGAGAGAACGCGTCGTGCGCGCCCGAGGGAGTCCATCCAGAGATACTGGACGGAGGAGGGGGTTTTAGGGAAGCGCAGAACGCAATACCTTTCGGCTAAGGAAACAAAGAGAGCGCTTCAGAGATTCAGGAATTCCACGGGCTTGCCCCGTGCGGTGTAAAGGAGCTAATGTATTCTGATGAACGCCTTGTTCACCCGACTCCTTATTCCCGCCGCCGCCTTTCTCGTAGCGGCTTCCGCCTTCGCCCAGCAGGCCAATCCTGATGCAGGATTCCTCGCTCCTAGGCCACAGAAGATTCAGGTGGAGAGTGTCACCCTCCAGAAGCCCGCCCCCTACGACATCAATGGCGTCGTGGCTCAGGCATTCAAGATGAAGAAGCCCCTGGAACTGGTGAACCCGCTTGCACCCCAGAAGTATGGTGACGGAGAGGAGAGTGTCTCCTGGGATCCCGATAACCCAGAGAAGCCGAAGGGCATTATCCTGTTCGGGGTTCAGTGGTGATCATTTCCCCTTATTGATCATCCAGTGATTGAGGTAAGTAGCGCAGCGGGAGGCCTCCCCGTAAAAGTTGCCTTCCTCTTTGTCTCGATGCCCGTGGGCGGCGCGGAAGATCTTTGCCTCTCTATTGCCAGAACTCTACCTCCTGAAATTGAGCCGCATTTTGTCTGCCTTCGGAGCTTGGGCGTGCTGGGGGAGGAGTCTCTAGCTTTGGGTCTCAATGTTCATTTGGCCCCCTTCTTCCCGACCAAGCGAATCAACCCACTGGGGATCCTAAGACTGGCATGCTGGTTTCGTGATCACGGTATCAAGGTGGTTCATGCCCAGACGTACCATGATCAACTCTTCGGTGTTCCTGCAGGAAAGCTCGCGGGAATCAAAACTGTCGCGCACCAGCATAAAACACTGGTTGGCTTTGACGGGCGGAAAGGTTTTTTCCTGAAGTGGATTTTCCGCTTGGTCGATCATATTATTACCCTTTCCGAGGATACCCGGCGCGATCTGATCAAGGCGTTGTCGCTTCCTGAGGAGAAGGTTACCAGTCTTCCTAACGCAGTGAACCCTGAGGACTTTCATCCTGTCGATCATCGGGGGGTGGTTCGGGCGAGTCTTGGAATCGAGGGTGGGGGTTTTATGATTGGTTCCGTGGCCTCACTTCACCCGACGAAAAACCATCAGGCAACAGTCGCCGCCATGGCACTTCTGTCACCCAAGGTTTCGCAGAAAAGCCTACCCAAAATGAGGTGTATGATTTTTGGAGAAGGAACTGATCGGTCGATGCTAGAAAAACTAGTCTCAAAAAACTGCTTAGAGGATCGCATGCACCTCATGGGCCGGAAGCGCCCGATCGCACCTTGGGTCCAGTCGTTGGATCTTTTCGTTCTGCCCTCACACTGGGAGGGGCAGCCTATGGCAATCCTGCAAGCGCTGGCTTGTCAGGTCCCCATTCTGGCTAGTCGGATTGAGGGGAATATTGCGATTTTGGGGGGAAATCACCCCGGTCTTTTTGAGCCCGAGGATTACTCAGGGTACGCCTCCTTGATCGAAATGGCGGCAACCGATCCCCTTTTCAGGCAGTCTCTGCTTGATGCTCAAAACGCCCGTCCTGTTCCCTCGCTGGCTGGTTTGGCTTATACGCTGGCAGCTCTCTATAACCGTCTCGTCAACGTCACTTAGCTTCCTGTCCCCGACTTAAGCAGTGAGTTAACGGCTTGGATGACTTCCTTGGGGAAGATTTCTCCCATGAGCTGCTCGCCTGCCAAAAGAATCCGCTCCTTCTCGGGTAAAGCATCCCTTGAGCGGACGACAAGATGAAGTGATTTCCAAGGCCTGAATTGGTACGCGGGGGCGTGGCCAAATAGGACTACCGAGGGGCATTGGACAGCTGCCGCCAGATGCATGGCGGCGGTGTCGACCCCGACAAAAAGCTCTGCTGAGCCGAGGAGTGACGCGAGTTGCCTCCATGAGAGTGAGCCGTCGGTGGAGAGAACGCGTCCGCCGTGGTTCCTATCTCCCTCGCAGAGTTGCTGCGCCTCGGTAATTTCCCGTGCGTTCGGTCCGCAGCTGATGATGACCTGAGGGAACTTCTTGAGCAGGTCCGTGACTACTGAATGCCAGCGAGTTGGATCCCATGACTTGGAGGACCACCGGGTGGCGGCGTGGATCACCGCGTAGGGACCCGTGATCAATGGTTTCAAGGGATGGTCCATCCACGCTTCCCTCGCAAAGCGCAGTGATGGCGCGTCCTCCGGCAGGGAGAGGGCTTCTCTTGCTGTGTTGTAATCCCGAAGCACTTGGTGAACGGGGCCATGACCTGTGGTGACGAGGCGGTTGAAACGATTCTTCCAGAATGGGGAGAGGGTCTCCCCATGAGGGCATTCATAGCTGTTGGTGCATCGCAGGGTGGCGCGACTTGCCGTCACAAGTGACCTTCCCCGGTCATTGTCTCCGAGTTCAAAGGCATAGTCGAAGCGGGTAGTTGCAATCTCCGCAAGAGTCCCCAGATCACTCCCGACATCCCTCCATGTGCGGCGCCCCTCTTCAGGGCGTGCGGTCGTCACAATCCGGTCGATCTCGGGGCATCCGGCGAGGATCCCCTCGGTACCGCGGCGGACCGCCACCCAGATTTCAGCCTCTGGAAACCTCTGCTTCGTCGCCACGATGAGGGGTGTGATGAGGAGGTTGTCCCCGATATGACGAAGCTTCGTGAAAAGAATACGCATGACTGTGCCGGAGGCGGGCTGACTTACCGCTCTGAGATGGATCCTGTGGAACTAGCCTCCGTGCACCGGAATCACGGTGACCGGAATAAGCGACTTGTGAAGCACGGCTGTCACGACACTGCCACTGAAGAGTTGGAAAAGTGCGCCGTGACCATGTGATCCGAGAACCACCATCGAAGCGCCGGTGACCGTTGACTGCTCCAGGATTGCCTCCGCTGGGAGGGCGACGGTGGCGCGGGTCTCGACGGTGAGTCCCTTGGCTCGGAGGGGCTGGGCCAGCTGCTCGAGGCGTTCCTTCACGACGTTCAGATCGGGGGGCTCCACCGGAATCGGGGCAGTAATGACATCCATGGCCGCCCCCACGGGGACGTAGGCTGCCGCCGGCTCAATGATATTCAGGATCACGATTTTTGCGTTGAGTGCGAGGGCCAGTTCGGCCGCACCATTCACGACTCTTTGAGTGATCGGGCTGAAATCTATGGCGGTCAAAAGAGTTTTCATACCCCTTCAGCATGAAAGGGGGGCGGTTGCCTTGCCAGCGAAATGCGCTCCCCTCATACTAGAAAGATGGAAGATCTTTTCGGCGAGGCCGGCATCACTGGTGAGGGGGACCTCGCCTCCCTGCCTGCCGATGCGCCGCTGGCTGCGCGGATGCGTCCTCGCACGCTCGGCGAGTATGTCGGTCAGGGACACATCCTCGGGGAGGGAAAGTTGCTGAGGCGGGCCATCGAGGCTGACCGCCTATCTTCCGTTATTTTTTACGGCCCTCCGGGAACCGGTAAGACGAGTCTCGCGCGGGTTATCGCGCGACGGACCGAGAGTCGCTTCCTCGAGTTAAGCGGTGTCGAAGGGTCCGTGGCCGATATCAGAAGGGCGGTTGGGGCGGCTTCGCTCGAGGCGCGTCGTGGCGGCCGCACGCTTCTCTTCATCGACGAGATTCACCGCTTCAACAAGGCGCAGCAGGATGCTCTGCTTCCCGATGTCGAGCGCGGGACGGTCCGGCTCATCGGGGCTACCACGCAGAATCCTTATTTCTCGATCAACAGCCCGCTTGTTTCCCGCTCGCAGGTCTTTCAACTTCTACCCCTCTCCGTGGAGGATCTCGTCGGTCTTCAGTTCCGTGCCGTTGCGGATACAGAACGAGGATTGGGTGAACTGCCGCTTGACCTTGAGCCCGAGGCCGCTCTTCACCTCTCCACGCTCTGCGATGGAGATGCCCGCAAGTGCCTCAACGCCCTGGAAATTGCAGCTCGAACGACGCCCTTTGGACTTGATGGACGTATTCGGATCACGCTCGAGATAGCCTCCGAGAGTATTCAAAAAAAGGCCGTGCTTTACGACGGCTCGGGTGACGATCACTACGACACGGCCAGTGCCTTCATCAAGAGTCTCCGGGGGAGCGATCCCGACGCGGCCCTCTACTGGTTGGCCAAGATGCTGCACGCTGGGGAGGAGATCCGTTTCATCACGCGTCGGTTGGTGATCTTTGCCAGTGAGGATATCGGGTTGGCTGATCCCTTGGCGCTCCCCCTGGCCATGTCAGCCCAGCAGGCCGTAGAGTTTGTCGGTCTCCCAGAGGCTCGGATTACTCTGGCACATGCTGTCGTCTACCTGGCGACCGCCCCCAAGAGCAACAGCGCCTACGCCGCCCTAGGGAAGGCCCAGCAAGATCTCTCTGAAGGTCGGACGCTGGCCGTGCCTGCCCACTTGAGGGACTCCCATTACAAGGGGGCCAAGGCATTGGGGCACGGTGAGGGGTACAAATACGCCCATGACTACGAGGGGGGCTACGTCCCTCAAGCTTATCTTCCCGAAGGGCGCACCTACTACACTCCGTCGCGCCACGGGGCCGAGGCGCGTATCGCGGACAGGCTGGAAGCTTGGAGGCAACGGTTTAATCAAGCCGAGGGAGCGAAAGAGTGAAGGGGTGGATCAAGCAGCATCCCCGATTCCCAATTCCCATGGCATTCGCTCGAGTTCTTCCTCCGACCTAACAGCCTTCAGCCTAAACCGCTAATTGCCTGTCCGGCATCGCCGGGCAACAGAGAAAGCCTTTGACTCTCGAGGGCGTCGCTTCTAGCTTCTTTGTCCGCCTTGGAACGCCTAATTGACGCGCCCCACCAGGGCGGCACTACCTCTCTCCCTTTTCATTCCATGGCCGACCAACTCACTTACGCGTTCATCACCCCGACAGCTCTCCGCAAAGGGCGCACAGGAGGGATTCTTGGTCGTCTTATTTCACGAAGCGGTCTGGAGTTGCACACGGGACGCATTTTTGCCCCTTCCGCCAAGCTCCTTGGCGACCTTGCCTCCACACTTCCAAATCAGCCAAAAACCGCTGCCTATTTAAAGGCCCTAGCCGCGGGCTCCCAGTCGCTTGTGCTTGTGCTCAAGGGAGAGGGCTCCGTTTCCAAGGTCGCAACGATTATCGGTGATGACTCCTCCATGGGTGGGCGTGGAGAGACCCTACGCGACACCTTTGGTGATCTCATCGAAGAGGATGGTAAGGTCGTCTACTTCGAACCTGGCATCGTGGCTCCTGCAACTGACGCTGAAGCAGCAGCGGGCCTCAAATTGCTTTCTGAAGCATCCGATGCCGAGGGTGGGATTCTGGATGCCGCCTCCTCTTATGGTGAGCCAACCGAAAAGACGCTCGTCCTGATCAAGCCCGATAACTTCGCTTATCCCAACACTCGTCCGGGTGGCGTCATCGACCTTTTCGCCCGCACTGGCCTTGCACTCGTCGGATTCAAGCCCTTCCACATGTCCGTGGCGCAAGGCGAGGAGTTCTACGGCCCGGTCCTTGATTTCCTCGTCGAGAAGCTCCCCGATGGACGTGCCCAGTGGGAGTCGATTGTCGCCTTTATGTCCGGCAAGCGCCCCTCCGAGTGCACCGCTGAGGAAAAGAATGCGCCGGGCACCCAGCCATGCGTTGCATTGATTTATCAGGGCCCTAATGCCGTGGCCAAGATTCGCGAAGCCCTTGGTTCTACAAATCCTGCCAATGCCCCGCACGGCACGATCCGCAAGGAGTTTGGCACGACCATCATGATCAACGGCGCTCACGCCTCCGATTCCGTGGAGAACGTCGCCCGAGAGACGGGAATCATCCGACTCCAAGAGAATGACTTCAAGACCAAGATCGCCGCAGGCATCTGATTTTTCGTAATAACTATCAACTAAGCACCCTCACCCAACCACCCAACACCACGCTTCCCATGGACCTTGCAACACGCGTCAGCGAACTCACCCCTTCACTCACTCTCGCCATCGACAGCAAGGCCAAGGCCCTGCGCGCCGAGGGAGTTGACGTCTTCAGCTTCGGAGCCGGAGAGCCCGACTTCGACACGCCCGAGCATATCAAGGCTGCGGCCATTGAGGCACTCCATGCCGGCTTCACGAAGTACACCCCCAGCTCCGGAATGCCCGAGCTGCGTGCTGCTATCAGCGAGAAGTTCAAGCGTGACAATGGCATCGACTACAAGCCTAGCGACATTATCGTCAGCAACGGAGCCAAGCAGAGCTGCTTCAATGCCATTCTGGCGGTTTGCGGCGAGGGGGATGAAGTCATCATTCCTGCCCCTTACTGGCTCAGCTATCCTGACATGGTTCGTCTTGCCGGTGCGGAGCCGATCATCGTACAGACCACTCAGGAGAACGACTGGAAAATGACTCCCCAGCAGTTCGAGGAGGCCATGAGCCCCCGCACCAAGATGGTGATCATCAACTCCCCCGGTAACCCGACCGGATCCGTCTACAGCAAGGAAGAGCTTCGCGCCCTTGTCGAGGTTGCGGCTGAAGAGGAGATCACCATACTTTCTGACGAAATCTACGAGAGCCTCACTTACGATGGAGCGGAGCATGTCTCGATCGCCTCACTCACGCCCGAGGCTCGCGATCTGACGATCACTGTCAACGGCTTCAGCAAGGCCTACGCCATGACCGGATGGCGCCTCGGTTACCTCGGAGCTCCCGAGAAGATTGCCAAGGCGATCGACTCCATGCAGAGCCACAGCACCTCGGGCCCCTGCTCCTTCGCTCAGAAGGGTGGTCTTGCCGCCCTCACAGGCAGTCAGCAGTGTGTTGCTGAGATGCGCGAGGAATTCAATATCCGTCGCGAGTATATGTTCGAGCGCCTCTCAGCGATCCATAACGTCTCCGCCGTGAAGCCTAAGGGTGCCTTCTACATGCTGGCCAACATTTCGAAGTTGGGAATGACCTCCACGAACTTCGCTGACCGCCTCCTCAGCAAGTCCAACGTCGCCGTCGTTCCCGGCATTGCCTTCGGTGATGACCGTGTTGTCCGCCTCAGCTACGCAACTGGGCTTGATGTGATCAAGCCGGGCCTTGATCGCTTCGAGGAGTTCTGCAAGACGCTCTAGGCCCTGACCTCAGAATATTTAGAAACAGTTTGATCGCGGACACCCCGCAACATTCATGACTATCCGAAAGGCCATCTGTGATTCAGATGGCCTTTCTCTTTACCTGAAGAGGCGACGCTCACTCGTGGAGGCAGCCCTGAAAGGTGCCCTGCCGGCTACGGGAGTCCGACCAGCCACGATTCACAAGGCGATGCGCTACAGCCTGCTGGCGGGCGGTAAACGCTTGCGGCCGATTCTGACTCTTGCCGCGGCTGAGGCCTGTGGCGCACGGGATGCGAAGCCAGCTCTCCCGGTTGCCTGCGCGGTGGAGATGATCCATACCTATTCACTCATCCATGATGATCTCCCCTGCATGGATGATGACGATTTACGGAGGGGGCAACCGACTTCGCACAAGGTCTTTGGCGAGGGGGTTGCGGTTCTCGCCGGGGACGCTCTACTGACAAGGGCTTTTGGATTGCTGGCCGAAATGAAACCGCCCAAGCGCTATCCACTCTCTGTGATCCTTGAGGAAGTTGCCACGGCGGCCGGAAGTCTGCAGCTCATCGCCGGACAGGTGGCCGATCTTGAAGCAGAGGGTAAGCGACTCTCCATCACCGACGTTCGCTTCATTCATAAGAGGAAGACCGCCGCAATGGTAGTTCTGTCGCTGCGTCTTGGCGCGATGACGGCCAATGCCACGCCGCGACAACTCAAGGCGCTCACGGAGTTCGGTCTGGCACTCGGATTGGCCTTCCAAATCATCGATGACATCCTCGATCTCACCCAACCGAGTGAGCAACTCGGCAAGAGTGCGGGGAAAGACATCACGGCGGCGAAGGCAACCTACCCAGCCGTGATCGGACTCAAGGCATCCAGAAAAGAAGCTGCGCTTTTGACCAAAAAAGCTCATGCGGCACTGAGGGTTTTTGGTTCAGGTGGGGCCCGCCTTGCTCAGCTTGCCGATGAACTGTTAGGACGCACTGCTTGAAGTCACCGTCATCTCGTAGGCACTTAAGAAACGCAGGCTGGCGGAAATGATCGTGCTGTAAGATAAACAAGCTTTGCAGAACGGAACCCACCATGGACTTCACTAATAAAATTTACCGCAAGCTTGTCCTCGATGCTTTTTCGCGAGCACGTCGAGGAGAGTTGAAGTTCACGATGCCGGGCGGATCACGCCGTCTCTTTGGCGGCTTGGGCAAGGAACTGCATGCGGAACTGACCGTGACGGACGAGAACTTCTACCGCCGATGTGTTCTCTTTGGGCCGATTGGATTTGCCGAATCCTACCTGGCAGGGGAGTGGGAGACGGACGATCTGACCAAATCGCTAGCCTGGTTCATCCTCAATGGTGATTACCTTGCCGGGATACGCACCAAGGGAGACCGCCGTCCGGGTGCCTTTGACTTGCTGGGTTCGATCAACCGCATTGCGCATGCCATGCGTCCCAACAGTCTTCGTAAGAGCCGCGACAACATCAGCGAGCATTACGATCTGGGGAACGACTTTTTCAGCCTCTGGCTTGATCCCACGATGACCTATTCGGCGGCTTACTTTGATCCGGCCGATCTGACGATGGAGAAGGCCCAGCGTAAGAAATGGGACCAACTCTGTCGGAAGCTCTCCCTCTCACCGCATGATATTGTGCTCGAGATCGGATGTGGGTGGGGTGGTTTCGCTATCCATGCGGCTCAGAACTATGGCTGCCGTGTGACCGCCGCAACGATTAGCGAGGAGCAGTTCCGCGAGGCTGCCGCAAGGGTGGAAGCTGCGGGTGTCGCTGGCCTCGTCGAGGTGGTCTTCTGCGACTACCGCGACCTTTCGGGACGCTTCGATAAGATCGTCTCCATTGAAATGCTCGAAGCGGTGGGGGACCGCTATGCGGAGACCTTTTTCGGTAAGGTTTCCGACCTGCTAGCCCCTCGAGGACTTCTGGGTCTCCAGATGATCCTCTGCCCTGACAATCAGTACCCGATCCTGAGGGATGGTGTGGACTTCATCCAGAAGCACATTTTCCCCGGTTCGCTTCTCATGTCGATGCGTCGCATCACTGAGGCAATGAATGCCACGGGCGATCTCAATCTTCTGGATTACGAAGACATGACACCTTTCTACGCGAGGACGCTGAAGGATTGGCGTGCCTCTTTCACCACGGCTCTTCCGAAGGTCCGGGCGCTCGGCTACGACGAGGCATTCATCCGAAAGTGGCTCTATTACCTCTGCTACTGCGAGGCGGGCTTCGGTACGCGTCATATCTCAGCGGCCCAAGCGGTTTACACACGCCCGGATAACCTGGATATCCATTCACCTGCGTATGATCTCGGTCATCACAGGGAGAAGGCTGCTCCCACCACTCCTCCTGCCCCTCAAACTCGTTCCAAGTGATGAGTCCTTTAGAGCTCTTCCTGCTCGGGTTGGGGTTCTCCTGCCTTCTGATGGTGGTGGTCTGGTGGATTGCCGTGCGGATCAGGAATGCCGGCATCGTCGATATCGCTTGGGCGTTTGGGTTTACTCCGCTGGCTTTGCTCTACAGGGCTTTCGGTGATGGTGAGCCCATTCGTCAGAATCTGATCACCCTCATGGTGGCGATCTGGAGCCTGCGGCTCGGGGTTCATCTTTGGAAGAGGGTGATGGGTCATCACCCCAAGGAGGATGGTCGTTACAGCGAGCTTCGCCTGGCCGTAGCTGGCCATGAGAACTTTTTCTTTTTCTGGTTTTTTCAGGCTCAGGCGCTGCTTCTGTCGGTGTTGAGTATCCCTTTCCTGCTCTCAAATTTCGACACACACGTGCAGCTAGGATTTTCCGATTTCTTGGGATGCTTTGTCTGGCTCGTAGCCATTTGTGGGGAGTCCTTGGCCGACCGTCAGCTCTCGGCATTCAAGGTATTAGCCTCCAACAAAGGAAAGGTCTGCATGGCGGGACTCTGGCACTATTCGCGTCATCCCAATTATTTTTTTGAGTGGTTGATCTGGGTCTCTCTCTTTCTTTTTGCGCTTCCTGCCCCATGGGGATGGACGACGGTTTTTGCTCCCGCCTTGATGCTCTTCTTCCTACTCAGGGTAACTGGCATTCCTTACACTGAGGAGCAGTCGCTCCGATCCCGTGGTGACGCCTACAGGGAGTACCAGAGGAGCACGAGCTCCTTCGTTCCCTGGTTTCCCAAGGCCTGACATTCTTGTTTGCCACATCACGCATTCTACAAACCACATCATGAGTACTCTTGATTCACTGCTGGCCCGCGGCCTTGTTCCTGATTTTGCAGTTCGTTCCGGCATCCGCCACCTCCTCTCTGCCAAGCTGCGTGAGGAGGGAAAGGGAGATCTGGAGGAGAGGGACCGCCGCTTTGAGGAGTTTCGTGCCAACCTCGACGCCTCCCCGATCGCCATCAAGACATCGGATGCCAACGAGCAGCACTATCAGGTCCCAACCGAGTTTTATCTAAATGTCCTCGGCCCACGCCTGAAGTACAGCAGTGGGTACTGGCCTACCCAGCATACAACCTTCGCCGAATCTGAGGCGGCGATGTTAGAACTGACCTGCAAGCGTGCGGAGCTCAGGGATGGACAGAAGATTCTTGAGCTCGGATGCGGTTGGGGGTCACTCACGCTCTGGATGGCGGAGCATTACCCCAACGCCTCCATCACGGCCGTTTCGAACTCTTACACGCAGCGTCTGCACATCGAGGCCGAGGCGCACCGGCGAGAACTCTACAACGTGAGGATTATTACCGCCGACATGAATACCTTCGTTCCACCCGAGCCTGGCACCTATGACCGGGCGGTTTCTGTGGAGATGTTCGAGCACATGAAGAACTATCGAGAGCTGATGCGACGCATCGCCGGATGGCTCAAGCCGGATGGGAAACTCTTCGTTCATATCTTTACGCATCGCGAATATGCCTACCACTTCGAGGGAACTGACCCATCCGATTGGATCACCCGCTATTTCTTCTCGGGTGGCACGATGCCCTCCCATGATCTGCTTCTCTATTACCAGAACGAGCTCAAGATCGAGCAGCACTGGCGTGTGAATGGCAGCCATTACGCTCGGACTTCGGAGGCCTGGCTCCAAACCATGGATGCCAACCGAGCGATCATCACCCCGATTCTCGAAAGGACCTACGGCGTCGACCAGGCTGACAAGTGGCGAGCCTACTGGCGCACGTTCTTCATGTCATGCGCTGAGCTTTGGGGCTACGAGGGTGGTGAGGAGTGGATCGTCTCACACTACCTCTTCGCACAGGGAAAAGAAGTTGAAGAGTTGAAGCAATAAAGGGGTATTAGAATTCTTGTTTAGAGACCTAGCAATCTTCAGCCTAAACCGCTAACAGCCTTTTTCTTCCCTCAATGCGCATCCTTATTCTTACTGCCGGATTCGGAGAGGGCCACAATACGGCCGCTCGATGCATAGCCGAGGCTTTACGTGAGCATGCCGGTGTCGATGTCAGGATTGCTGATGTCTACGTCGAGACTATTCCACGCTTCACCAAGATCCTCCAGGCTGGGTATGGGCTCGCCATCAACAAGCTCCCTTTTGTCTGGAGCGCCATCTTTAACCTCCTCGACAAGCCGGGTAAACTCGAAGCCACTCTTCCCTTTGCCGCCAATCTTCGGGAGGCACTCCGTCGTGTGGTGGAGGACTACCAGCCAAATGTCATTGTCTCGACCTACCCCCTCTACGCTTACCTGATTCGGGAACTCAAGAAGCGAGGTCACGCTGCCTCCGGTGTGCATTTCATGACGATGGTGACAGATTCGACGGCCATCAATACTTCCTGGTACCGCGGAGGGAGTGATACCTTCCTGGTTGCCGATGAGGAAACGGCCTTGGTGCTACGTCGGGGAGGTGTCGATCCAAGCTCCCTGCAAGTACTTGGCTTCCCAGTGACGCCCCGGCTCTCAAAGCTTAAGCCGCTCGATTCCGTTATCCATGGTGCTAAGCGGATCCTCTACCTACCCTCCTCCCGCACAGCTCATACGATAGGCATTATTCGGAAACTGCAGGAGATTCCGAATGTGGAGATCACCATCGTCACGGGCCGACTCAAGGCTCTCCATGCCGCCCTTACCGCCTCTGGTGTCGTGGATGGCAATCGGACGCATTTGTTAGGGTGGACAAACCAAGTGCCCGAATTACTCAGCT
>Ga0209829_10000397_pt1 | contig 40382 bp, 32 predicted proteins | sample C_140205_EF_Meta_FD_187311 | JGI IMG/M metagenome (GOLD analysis project Ga0209829, IMG submission 187311) | Freshwater microbial communities from Lake Croche, Canada to study carbon cycling - C_140205_EF_MetaG (SPAdes) (version 2) | ecosystem: Environmental > Aquatic > Freshwater > Lake...
CCCGCGCGGCCTGCATCAGGGGAATGCGCGCGCTGCGGGCGTAATTGTTCAGCACCAGAAGGGTCGCGTCCCCAAGGCCGCGCTTGGGCGTGTTGAAGATGCGCTCGAAGGCGAGATCGTCGTTCGGCTGGGCGATGCAGCGCAGATAGGCCAAGGCGTCGCGAATTTCAGCTCGCTCGTAAAAGCGCGGGCCGCCGATGACGCGATAGGGCACGCCCAGCGTGATGAAACGCTCTTCGAATTCGCGCATCTGGAACGAGGCGCGCACGAGGATGGCGACTTCATCGAGATTGGCGCCCTGGCGCTGCAATTGCTCGATGTCCTCGCCAATGGAGCGCGCCTCCTCCTCGCTATCCCATACGCCCGTGACGGTCGGCATGTCGCCATCTTCGCCATCGGTGAAAAGGGTCTTGCCGAGGCGGCTTCCGTTATGGGCGATGAGATGGGCGGCGGCGGCCAGAATATGGCCCGTCGAGCGATAGTTGCGCTCCAGACGGATCACCTTGGCCCCGGGGAAATCCTTGTCGAAGCGCAGGATATTGTCGACCTCCGCGCCGCGCCAGCCATAGATCGACTGATCGTCGTCGCCCACGCAGCAGACATTGTGCCGCCCCTGCGCCAGCAGGCGCAGCCACAGATACTGGACCGTGTTGGTGTCCTGATACTCATCTACCAGAATGTAGCGGAAGCGCTCCTGAAACTGCTTCAGCACATCGGGATGCTCGCGCATCAGGCGCAGGCTTTCCAGCAGCAGATCGCCGAAATCGACGGCGTTGAGCGTCTTCAACCGCGCCTGATACATGGCGTAGAGCTTGCCGCCCTTGCCATTGGCGAAAGCCGCCGCCTCGCCAGCGGGTACGCGGGCCGGATCAAGGCCGCGATTCTTCCAGTTGTCGAGCTGATGGGCGAGGGCGCGGGCGGGCCAGCGCTTGTCATCCACATCCTCGGCCTGCAAGACCTGCTTCAAGAGGCGGATCTGATCGTCGGTGTCGAGAATGGTGAAGGTGGATTGCAGACCCACCAGTTCGGCATGGCGGCGCAGGATCTTGGCGCCGATGGAGTGGAAGGTACCGAGCCATGGCATGCCCTCGGCGCCCGGCCCCACCAGCGCGGCGATACGCTCCTTCATCTCGCGGGCGGCCTTGTTGGTGAAGGTGACGGCCAACAACTCCTGGGGCCGCGCACGACCGGTCGCGATGATATGGGCGATGCGGGTGGTGAGCACCCTCGTCTTGCCCGTCCCAGCCCCCGCCAGCACCAGTACGGGGCCATCCATGGCCTCCACCGCCTCGCGCTGTTCTGGGTTGAGTCCCTCGAGATAGCGCGGCGCTCCCACGGCGGAGGCGCGGGCGCGCGCGGCGATCCCGCCCTCGCGGGGGGCGGGCGCTACGGCGAAATCCGGCTCATCAGCGCCAGACAGGTCAAAAGGATCGGACAAGGAGAGCGGCTCCGCGAGAACAGAATAAGAATCTTCTACGCCGATGCGCGCCCGCTGGCCACCCCCGCCAAAGCCCTCAAGGCGCGGGATCAACCGCCAAAAGCGCCGCCGCCAGCAGTCTGGCCAGATGCGCCTGCCCTGCTGCGTTATGGTGGCATTCCCCGCCCCTCAGCTCGGCTGCGGAAAGCGCGGTGTCCGAATCCGGCCCGGGATAGAGGCCGCGCGCCCGATCGGGCAAACTGCGCTGGACCTGCGCGACCGGATTGTCGGCCCGCCAGGCGGGATCGCAGCGCGTCGTCACCGAGACCAGCACGGGCGCGAACAGGCCTTGCGCCCGCCACCGGCTCAACAATGTGTCGAAGCGGCTCCGATAATCCGTCGCGCTTGTCCCGTTGTCGGCGTCGGTCTCGCCCTGATGCCAGATGGCGTGGGTGACGTTGTAGCGGGCCTGCACATCGTCGAGCGCCTGACGCAACACCGGAGCGAGATCACCCTCGACCCAGCGGGCGATTTCGGTTCCGCCAACCGCGGCCGGCGCAAGCACCACCCGATCATAACGGCCCGAGCGGATCAGCTCATCCGCCATAGGCGTGAGACTGTCGCCCTCCGCCGCCGTTGCGCCCAGCAAGGGCGAAGCCGCGATGGTGCAGGCGCCGTTGAAGAACGCCACGACGCGATCCCCGTAGGCGGTCGTCTGGAGCCGTTCCGCATGGTTGGCGACATTCGACTGACCGGAAATGAAAATGACCGCCATGCGCTTGTCCTGGGGCGGACAGGGCGCTGGCGTCTTTCCGGGAAAGGAAACCAACCGACCAAAGGCGTCGAACGCCGGCTCTTGCGCCATGGCGGGCATGGCCGCGCAAAGCAGCATGGCGGCGATTGGCCAAGCTTGTAGCTTCATCTCCTAAAGCCCCGTCACGAATTTCGCCATGACCACGATCATGGCCACCTGCATGAGGCCCTGAAAGCCCACGAGATAGACATAGCTCTTCAACAGGCGCCCGATGCGCTCCCGATCGGGCAGGGGCTTGCGCAGCTCGAGATAGACGCGGACATTGGTGGGCAGCAGCACGCCCAGCCCCTGCACGGTCAGGATCGTGATGATGACCAGCGCCGCCAGCACCCAGCCATATTGCGGCCAGGGCGTATCGAGAAAGCCCAGTTGCCTGGCGTGGAACCAGCCCGTCGTGCCCGTGATGATGGCCAGCGTCGGCATGAGGAACAGGGTGCGCGGCACAAGCCGCATGGTCACGGCGCGGCGCGCCTCGAAGGGGGTGGAGCGCAGGGCGGGGCCGACATAAAAGCCCATGAACAGGTCAATTCCGGTCCACAGGACTCCGGACATGACATGCATGAAATTCAGCACGAAATGATCGTCGAGCCAGATCACGAAAACCATCAGAACCAGCAAGGCCCCATAGCCCACCAGATGCCAGGGATTGACAGAGGGCGCGACATCATCGGGGAGAGCGGCTTGCGACATGGAATATCCTCGGGCGACCGCCATGGTATAAGGGCGCGCAGTCAACCAACAGGCGGGCGACGCCCATGTATACCGTAACGCCAAAGGACGTCATCACCTTCTGGACCGAGGCAGGACCCGCCCTGTGGTTCGCCGTGGACCGCGACTTCGACGCGCGCCTGCGCTGGAGCTTCTTCGGCGCCCAGCAAGCCGCCGCGCGGGGCGATCTTGACGACTGGCGGGGATCGGCGGAAGGCGCGCTCGCGCTGATCCTGCTGCTCGACCAGTTTCCACGCAACATCTATCGCGGCCTCGCCCGCGCCTTCGCCACCGACGCCAAGGCCTTGGCCGTCGCCCATAAAGCCATCGAGGCGGGCTTCGACAGCGCTTATCAACCGCCCCTGCGGCGCTTTTTCTATCTGCCCATGATGCATGCGGAGGATCTGGCGGAGCAGGACTTCTGCATCGAAAAATGCCGCGCCTGCGGGGATGACGACGGCGTGAAATTCGGCATTGTCCATCGCGAGACAATCGCGCGTTTCGGGCGTTTCCCCTATCGCAATGCGGTGCTGGGGCGGGTGAATACGCAGGCGGAAGAGGCGTTTCTGAAAGGCGCCTGAAGTCTGAGTCTCAAGGCTCTTTCTTCAACCGGCACACCGGCGGGCCGGGCGTGCAGGCGATGCCCGGCGTCGAGCATTGCATCTCGCCCGAGGCGGGGCGGGTGCAAACCTGACAGCCATTGGTCCATTCGGCGCACTGCGGATTCGCAGTCCCGAAGCTGAACACCGTGACGGGCGTCGCTTCAGGCGTGGGCGCAGGGGGGGCCGGCGTCTCGTCGGCCCATGCGGGCGCGGCGAGGAAGAACAAGACGGCGAAGAGGCGGCGGGTCTGGCACATGTCCATGGTCTAGCCCACCGCCGCCCCTGCCGCCAGCTCATGCCGCCTTGCGGGGGACCATGCGCTCGCTGCGCAGCGCCTCGCGCTCGCCCGAGGTTCCGCCCTCGTGATATTCGGCGTCCTCGTTCACATCCCAGATGTCATAGAGCTCTTCGCCCGCCAGAATGTTCCGCACGGTGAGCATGGCGGTCATCATGGCGTGGTCCTGATTGTTGTATTTGTGCATGCCGTTGCGGCCCACCAGATGCAGGCCGGGATAGTTCTGCGCCAGCTCGGCGCGAATGGCGTCCACATGGCTGCGGTAGGCGTCGTCATAGACCGGATAGGCCTTGGGCTGGCGCACCACGCAGGCGTCCACCACCTCGTCGGAGCGGATCAGGCCAATATGGTCGATCTCGCGTTTGGCCAACTCGACCAGATCCGCATCGGACGCCGCCCAGAGCCCGTCGCCCTCGAAGCAGAAATATTCGAGACCGAGGCAGGTCATGCCCTCCTGCGGCACCAATTCGGGCGACCATGAACGGAAGTTCTGCACGCGGCCCACCTTCACGGCGGGATCGTGGATATAGATCCAGTTGTCGGGGAAGCTCGCCGAGCTTTTGGCGATCAGCGCCACAGTGAGGAAGTCGCGATATTTCAGCGCGCGCGCATGGGGCATGGTCACCGGGGTGGGGCCGAGGGAGGCCATCAGCTGGGTGATGGGCGCCGAGGAGATCACATGGGGCGCACAGAAGCTGGCGACATCGCCGTTCGCCGTCACGGCGTTGACCGTCCACTGGCCCGTGGTCTCATGGCGCGACAGGCTTTGCAGCTTGTGGCCCATGCGGATCTCGCCACCCCGCTCCGTCACCTTGCGGGCGCAGGCCTCCCACAACATGCCCGGACCCTTGCGCGGATAGCGGAAGGATTCGATCAGCGTCTTGATGACCGGCTGGCCCGGACGGGCCGCGCCCTTGCGGCGGAAGGGACGAATCAGGGAATTGACGACCGCCGACCCAAGGCTCAGGCCCTTGATGCGCTGCGCCGCCCAGTCAGCGGAGATGTCGTCGCAGGACATGCCCCAGACCTTCTCCGTATAGGTCTTGAAGAAAATCGAAAACAGCCGCTCGCCGAACTGGTTGCGCACCCATTCGTGGAAGGTGCGGGGATTGGCGATGGGCCGCAGCTTGGCGAAGCCATAGGATAGCATGCACAGGGCGCTCTCGAAGATGCCCAGATTGCGCAGGGCCTCGAAGCCGTTCAGCGGATAGGAATAGAACTTCTCGCCGTAGAAGATGCGCGACAGGCGCGGGCGGTCGATGAAATCGTCGGGCAGGATCTCGTCCCAAAGGTCCACAACCTCCTTGGATTTGGAGAAGAAGCGGTGGCCGCCGATGTCGAAGAGATAATCCTTGTAGCTCACCGTGCGGCTGATGCCGCCCACGAAGACCTCGTCCTGCTCGATCACGAGCACGCGGCGGCCTTCCTTGGTGAGCTGATAGGCGGCGGTGAGGCCTGCCGGGCCGGCGCCGATGATGATGGCGTCAAAAATGTCAGACATGAAAAAACCTCTTCAGAAAATAAAGCCGCCGACTAACGTCAGAGGCCCTTCGGGCGACGAAAAGCGATGAGACTTTGCCCTGTGAATGACAGGGCGGCGGTGGCCACGGCGGCAACGACAAGGCAAGTCAGGGGATGGGCGCCCGCGTCAAAACGCACGAGGGCAAGGAAGAGACCGTAGTTGAAACCCTGGGCGACAAGGGCGACCGCCATATAGCGAACCAGCTCCCGCACCGGGTCGCGCCCACTTGGAGCGAAGGTGAAGACACGGTTGAGGAACCAGGTGACCAGGGTCGCCAGCGACAGCGACACGGCCCGGGCGACCTCCATGGAGAGCGCCCCGCTATAGAGCCCCCAGAAGACGCCGCTATCGACAGCGAGGCCGACGACGCCAACCGAAAGGAACCGGGCGATTCGCCAGAAGATGGGCGGGACAGGCAATTGCAGCAGCACCCGCTTAAGAAAGCCGACAAGGCATGGTTCGGCGCCATGCCGGGAGGAGAGGGGCGAGGAATCCTGGGAAACTGACATCGGCAACATCTAAATTAGAGTAACATAATGAATCATAAATTATTTATTTTGAATCAACAACGAAATAATCATTACCCTTGTTGAAATCTTTTGGAAAGCCTCTATCCTGAGAAAACTGCATTTGATTTCGCTTACCCCCGCAATTTTCGCGGGTCACGACATGGATTTTGACCAGGAAGCATTCTTCAATGACTTATGTCCTTTTTGCGCCAACCAGGGTCGACAATCGGCCCGCGCTGCGGTTGTTTGCAGCCACCGACGTCACATCGCCATGGATCACGCTGATCCTTCTCGCGCTGGGCGCCCAGCTGGCCCTCATCTGGACCCATGTTCCCTGGGCCGACGAATTGCAGGCCACGGCTCTCGCCCGCGAGAGCCGCGCTCTGTCAGACTGGTACTGGAATTTCCGCTACGAGGGCCATGCGCCACTCTGGCATCTGCTGCTGAAAATTCCCCTCGCCCTCACCGATGACCCGACCGCGCTGAAGATCGTGCAAACCCTCGTGGTCCTGTGCAGCGCCGCCCTGCTGCATCTGCGTGCGCCCTTTTCGCCGGGTTTCAAATTCCTTCTCAGTCTCAACTATTTCCTGTTCTTCGAATATGGCGTCATCGCCCGCGACTACTCCCTCACTGTTCTCTTCTTTTTCGGCGCCATCGCTTTCCGACGTCAGCCTATCGCCTGGTTTTTCATCGCATTGCTGCCGCAAGGCGGGCTGCAAAGCGTCATGCTGGCCGGGATTTGCGGGATCATCGTTCTGCGCGAACAGGGCTGGAAATGGTGGGGCGCAGCGCTCGCCGCATGCGGCGGCCTGGTGGCGCTGGTCTGGATGTGGCCGGAGAAGGATTTCGGCTCTCTGGCCACCCTGCGTCTGGAGAACCAATGGTTCGACCGGTTCATCCGGGCCGCCTATCTGAACGGGGCCTCGCTCCTGCCAGTCGACTTCGACCTGAGCCTGACCGGTTGGGAACCCTCGCAGGCCGCGCTTTTGATCGCGTTTCTGGGACTTGTCGGGCCGATATTCCTGATCCGCACGATCGCGCGCAAATCACCCCTCATGGCCATGCTGACGACCATGTTCATCGCCGCGAATTTTTATCTCGCGGTCTTCATCTACCTCCTGCAAATGAGGCACTTTGGCCTTTGGGTCCTGCTCGTGATCGGCCTGCTCTGGGTCACGAACAAGGCGGACGAGAGGCCCAAAGGCCCTCTGGCCCTGTGGATGATCATTCTCGCCCTCAGTGGCCCTGTCGCGGGTTTGCGCCAGATCCTGACGCCCGTTTTCGCAACCCGGCAAACCGCCGAGGCCCTTCGAGAAGCGGGGGCCGAGGACCGGCTCATCATACCCGCCTATGTGCTGCTCGGCGCCGAGGTGAACGGCATGTTGCGCCTACCCACCTACGACATGGCGGGCGGTTGCCTTCAAACCTTTGTCCGCTGGCGCAAGCCGGTTTTCATGGGCCCGTCGAAACAGGACTTCGACACGCAAGGCGACCTCGAGGACAAGGCCCGCATTGGCCTCGCCGACATGAAAAAGGCCGCCGCCCGCGCGGGCGGACGCGCGCTTCTTGTTCTGAGTTACACCACCGGGGCGACCCTCTCCTTGATTGAAGACCCGTCGCTGACCTTCCTGCGCTTCATCGGCAAGGACGCCATCGACGAACAATGGCGCTACCTTTACGCCCTCGACGTGCCCCCCGACCCCAATCCCACCCCCATCCCCGCCTGCACCCGCTGATCCACCATCGACAATCCGCTCAAAACCGTGCTAGGCGGCGACATGCTCGAAGGTTTGCCCCCCAACAACGCCGCTTTCATCATGCGGCTTCGCTGTGACGAAGCCACCGCCGTGGCGGTCGCGGACATCATCGTCGAGTCCTTCGATCCGGCGGAGACCGCCGCCTCCGCCTTCGAGGAGGAGCAGGGGGACACCAAGACCTGGGCGCAGCTACCCTGGCTGGTGGAGGTCTATTTCGCGGCCGAGCCCGATCAGGGCTCGATCCGCGACCTCGTGACCATCGTCGGTGGCAAGGCCGCCGCAGACGCGCTGGAATTTGGAACCATCAGCCAGAAGGACTGGGTCGCCTCCTCGCTGGAGGGCCTCGCCCCCGTGCGGGCCGGGCGCTTCCTTGTGCATGGCTCCCACGACCGCGACCGGGTGCGCCCCAATGACATCGCGCTGGAGATCGAGGCGGCGCTGGCCTTCGGCACAGGCCACCACGGCACTACGCGCGGCTGCCTGCTGATGCTCGACGCCGTGCTGAAAGAGCGCCGCCCCCAGCGGGTGCTGGACGTCGGCACAGGCACGGGCGTGCTGGCGCTGGCCGCCGCGCGCTATTTGCACCGCCCCATCGCCGCTGGCGACATCGACTATATCGCTGTGGAGGCCGCCGCCTCCAACGCAAGGCTCAATGGCGCGACGCCCTGGCTGCGGCCCGTGGTGGCGCGCGGCGTCATGCATCCGGACCTCAAGGCGGGTGGGCCTTACGACCTGATCTTCGCGAATATCCTGGCGCGCCCCCTGCGCAGCCTCGCCCCCTCCATCTGTGCCCTGGCTGCGGATGGGGCGGATGTGGTGCTCTCGGGCCTTTTGGCGCCCGATGTGGCGGGGGTTCTGTCGAGCTATGCGGCCCAGGGCTTCACCCTGATGCGCCGCATCAATCTGGAAGGCTGGGCCTGCCTGCGCTTGCGGCGGGGCGGCGCGGGACGCCGTCCGCTGATCTGATTTGCGGGGCGGGCCTGCGCCAGCTAGTCTAGCGCCATGTTCGAAAGCCACTTCCAGACCTTCACCGATGACGCCAATGGAGCCATGGGCGCCGCGCGCCTCAAGGCCCTGCGGCAGGAGCTTGCGCGCCGGGGCCTCGACGGCTTTCTGGTCCCCCGCGCCGACGAGCACCAGAACGAATATACGCCTCCCGCAGCCGAGCGGCTCGCCTGGCTGACAGGCTTCACCGGCTCGGCGGGCGCAGCGGTGGTGCTGCGCGAAGCGGCGGCTCTTTTCGTCGATGGACGCTACACCTTGCAGGCGCCCGCGCAAGTGGATGGGCAGGCCTTCGCGATTTTCAACAGCGGCGAGACCACTCCCGACAGCTGGCTCGAAAAACAGGTGAAGACAGGCTGGCTCATCGCCTGCGACCCCTGGCTGCACACGCCCGCCCAACTGGCCCGCTATGAGCGCGCGCTGAAGGCCGCAGGCGGCGTGCTGGTTCATGCGGACACGAACCCGCTCGACGCCATCTGGACGGACCGCCCGGCCCCGCCGCTCGGCGCCGTGACCCTGCATCCCGCCCGCTTCAGCGGCGAGAGCGCGGAGGCCAAGATCGCGCGCATTCAGGCAGCGCTGGGCAAGGCCGACGCGCTGGTTCTCAGCGATCCTCATGCGGTGGCCTGGGCCTTCAACATTCGCGGCGCCGATGTGGCCCATACGCCCATCGCGCTCTGCTTCGCCATTGTGCCCGCCAAGGGCAAGCCGGTGCTCTATGTGGACCCGCGCAAGCTGGGCGAGACCGTTCGCGCGGGGCTCGACTTCCTCAAACTAGCCCCGCCCGAGGCGCTGATTGGCGACATCAAGGCGCTGGGCGCAACCAAAAAACTGGTGCGCTTCGACGCCGCCACCGTCCCCGCCCGCCTCGTGCAGGCGCTGGAGAGCGCGGGCGGGACGGCGGAGGTGGGGACTGATCCAACCGCCCTGATGAAGGCGCGCAAGAACAAGGCGGAGCTACGCGGCGCCGTCGCCGCCCATCTGCGCGATGGCGCGGCCATGGCGGAGTTTCTGGCCTGGTTCGCTGGCGAGGCCCCCATGGGCAAGCTGACCGAGATCGACGCCGCGCAGGCGCTCGAGACCTTCCGCCGCGCGACGAAGAAGCTGAAGGATGTCTCCTTTCCCTCCATTTCAGGCATGGGGCCAAATGGCGCCATCGTCCATTACCGGGTGAGCGAGGCGACCAACGCCAGAATCAAGCGCGGCCTGTTTCTCATCGATTCCGGCGCGCAATATGAGGATGGCACCACCGACATCACCCGCACGCTGGCGGTGGGCAAGCCGACCGCTGAAATGCGCGACCGCTTCACCCGCGTGCTCAAGGGCCATATCGGCATCGCCACCAGCACCTTTCCCAAGGGCATTTCAGGCGCCCAGCTCGACGGTTTCGCGCGCCGCGCGCTGTGGGACGTCGGCCTCGATTTCGACCATGGCACGGGCCATGGGGTGGGATCCTATCTGTCGGTGCATGAGGGGCCGCAGCGCATCTCGAAACTCGGCGGCGTGGCGCTGGAGCCCGGCATGATCCTGTCCAACGAGCCGGGCTATTACAAGACCGGCGCCTTCGGCATCCGCATCGAAAATCTCGTCGTCGTTGAGCCGCGCGCCATCAAAGGCGCCGAGCGGGAGATGCTGGGCTTCGAGACCCTGACCCTCGCCCCCATCGACCTCGCGCTGGTCGAGCCCAAACTGCTGACGCGCGCGGAGCTCGCCTGGCTCAACGCCTATCACGCAAGGGTGCGCAAGGCGCTTGCCCCCCTGGTGACGCCCGCCACGCGCAGGTGGCTGTCGGGGGCCACGAAGGCGATCGCCATCAAGGGGAACTGATCATCTGGCTGTGACGAGAATGGCCGTCAGCGCTGGTACATAGACGCTCGCCATCTGCCCGGCGACGGGAAGTGAATAGGCTGCGTCCAGCGCGCCAAGTCCGGTCATCTCGCTGATCTGCGCGCCCTGGATGTAAATCCCGGTCTTTGACGTCGGCCCTGGCCCGGTAAGCTGAATGGCCGTGGCGCTGGTGGCGGAACCCGGGAATTGCAGGGAGACCTTGAAGGAGTCGCTGACCTCCTTGTTCACGAACATGACGCTCATTCCAGAGCCTGTTCTGATCGCATATACGGAGATGTTTTTTCCACCTGCGCTGATGCTTGCGTCAACGACTGCGCCCTGCCCCGCCATCTTGAAAAACGAGAGCGCATAAAACAACGGACGTATCCCGGTGAGCTGGGAGCTGTCGAAAGTGAAGGGGGTATAATTGGCGTCGGCGCCGCCGTGAAAATGGATGCCGCTGGCGCCTCCCTTCGCCACCATGAACATATGGTCCAATGCCCAAAGCGCGGAGCCATAGACATTGCTGACGAGATCAACGCCGCCGCCCGTGACGGAATTTGTTTCGGTGATGCGGAAAGGCGTGCGGATGCCGTCAGCTGCGCTCTTCACTGTAGCAAGCAAGGGCGCAAGTTTGGTGTCGGGCGTCAACAGCGCGGCCAATGTCCGCGGGTCCTTGTCGCCCAAACGATAGAAATGCTGCGAAAGGACTTTCAGCTGACCAGCGCCAATATCTTGTGCGAAGTTGCTCGTATAGGCGACGCTCCCCTGGGTGGCGTCTGGCCCTGCAAAGGTAGCCTTGGGAACTGTGTTCAAAATCGCATTTCTGAGCGAAAGCCAGCGGCCTTTGAACGTGTCGTAGTTCCAGCTCGCATAACCTGCGGGCACGGCATAAGGGGAAATATCATATGCCGCGGGCTCGTTGCCGAGTTCAAAACAATAGAGCCTGTCCGCCAAACCCTGAGCGGCGAACGCCTTGGCGACATAGTCCGCTTCTTCGGCGGCGGCGGCTTCCGTGTTCTGGGCGAGATTGATCCCGTAGATCACCTGCCAACCCGTTGCTTTGATAAAGGGAATGAATTGGTTGATATCGACCTTGGCGATCTGCTTGGCTGTACGACCCACTCCAGCGGGCGTCCAGAGGATCGCGTCCACGCCGCTCCCCCCTATGCGCATGATCCCCGGACCAAGCGCCTTGAACAGATTTATCATGTTCGTATCGCCTGCGGAAAAGACCCTTGAAATCAGTTCTCCCTTTTCAAAACTAAAACCGAGGAAGTCCGACCCTACGGCGCCAAGAGGATTGGACGTGACCGTCGCGGAGATCGGCGTCGCGCCGGAGGGCACGGGCTGCGGATTCGTGGGGGCAGGCGTCGTCGGGGGTGTCTGCGGGGTCGGGGGGGTCTGCGGGGTCGTGCCCGGGGAAACAGGATCTGTGGGCGTCGGCGTCGGCTGACCACCGCTGCCGCCACTTACGCCACCGCCGCCGCCGCTTCCGCCACATCCCGCAACCAAGGCGCTGATTCCAAGGCTCAGGCCTTGCTTCAGAAGCCGGCGCCTGGAGCGCAGCGCCTCAGCCTGGAACGGGGTTTCAAACATCGGATTGTCCAGACCTGCGCGACCGCGAATCAGCGCAGCTTACCGGGGCCAATCGCCATGCTCAAGGAGTGCGGCCCCCGCCCTCGCCGATCCGCGCCAGCCAGTCGTCCTCGCTGATGACCTCGATGCCAAGCTCAGCCGCCTTGGTGAGCTTGGAGCCTGCGCCCGGCCCCGCCACCACCAGATCGGTCTTCTTCGACACGCTGCCCGCCACCTTGGCGCCGAGCCGCTCCGCCTGCGCCTTGGCCTCGTCGCGGGTCAGCTTTTCCAGCGCGCCGGTGAAGACCACGGTCTTGCCCGCCACGGGACTGTCGGTCTTTACGGCTTCCATGGGCTGCGGCGTCACTTCGCGCATCAGGCGGTCAAGCTCCGCCTCGTTGTGGGGCTCGATGAAAAAGTCCGCGAGGCCTTCGGCCACCACATCGCCGATGCCGCTGATATTGATCAGCTCCGCCCGCGCCTCGCTGTCAGGCGCCGCCGCCGCGCAAACGCGTCGCAGCGCCTCGAAGGAGCCGAAGTGCCGCGCCAGGCGCCGCGCATTGGTCTCGCCCACATGGCGGATGCCCAGCGCGAAGATGAAGCGGTTCAGCGCCACGCTCCGCCGCGCCTCGATGGCCGCGAAGAGGTTGCGCACGGAGGTCTCGCCGAAGCCCTCGAAATTGCGGATGCGCTGCATCCGGCCGGGCTCCGCGTCGCGCTGTTGCAGGGTGAAGATGTCGGCGGGGGTCTTGATGAGGCCCTTCTCGAAGAAGAACTCGACCTGCTTGTCGCCGAGCCCCTCGATGTCCATGGCGTTGCGCGAGCAGAAATGCCGCAGCCGCTCCACCGCCTGCGCGGGGCAGATGAGCCCGCCCGTGCAGCGGCGCACCGCGTCCACCTCGCCCTTGTCGTCGATCTCGCGCACGGCGAGCGAGCCGCAGGCCGGACAGGTCTGAGGAAACACATAGGGACGCGAATCGGCTGATCGCTTCTCCTCCACCACGCGCACGATCTGCGGGATCACGTCCCCAGCCCGCTGCACCACCACGGTGTCGCCGATGCGCGCATCCTTGCGGGCGATCTCGTCCTCGTTGTGGAGCGTGGCGTTGGACACGACCACGCCGCCCACGGTCACCGGCTCCAGCTTGGCGACCGGGGTCAGGGCGCCCGTGCGGCCCACCTGAATCTCGATGTCGCGCAGAATGGTCGTGGCCTGCTGGGCCGGAAACTTGTGCGCGACCGCCCAGCGGGGCGAGCGCGAGACGAAGCCGAGCCGCGCCTGCAAGGCCAGCTCGTCAACCTTGTAGACCACGCCGTCGATGTCATAGCCAAGCTGCGCCCGCTGCGCCTCGATGGCGCGGTAATGGGCGATCATGTCCTGCGCGCTGTGGCACTGGACGGTGCGCGGATTGACCGGCAGGCCAAAGGTCTTGAAGGCGCCGATCATGCCGTGCTGGGTGGTGGCGGGCATGTCGCTCACCTCGCCCCAGGCATAGGCGAAGAAATGCAGCGGGCGCTTCGCCGTGATGGTGGAATCGAGCTGGCGCAACGATCCCGCCGCCGCATTGCGCGGATTGGCGAAGACCTTGTCGCCAGCCGCGCTCTGCCGCTCGTTCAGGGCCGCGAAATCCGCGTGGCGCATGTAGATTTCGCCGCGCACCTCGAAGATGTCAGGCGGCGAACCATTCAGCTTGTGGGGGATCTCGCGAATCGTGCGCACATTGGCGGTGACGTCCTCGCCCTCGAAGCCATCGCCGCGCGTGGCGGCCTGAACCAGTTCGCCCCGCACATAGCGGATGGAGCAGGAGAGCCCGTCGATCTTGGGTTCGGCGGTGAAGGCCAGCGGGCCTTCCGCCAGCCCCAGAAAGCGCCGCACGCGAGCGACGAACTCCTCCACATCCTCATCGGCGAAGACATTGCCCAGCGAGAGCATGGGCACGGCATGTTGCACCTTGGCGAATTTCTCGGAGGGCGCGGCGCCCACGCGGGCGGCGAAGAGCGTGCCGCCCAGTTCGGGGAAGGCCGCCTCCAGCGCCTCGAACCTCCGCCGCAGCGCGTCGTAGTCCGCATCCGAGATGATCGGCGCGTCTTCCTGATGATAACGGATGTCGTGGGCCTCGAGCTCGGCGGCGAGGCGCTTGTGCTCGATGCGCGCCTGGCGCGGGTTGAGCTGATCTATGGGGGTCGGCTGCGTCATGGGTCAGATGTAGCGCAGCCGTGGCGGCGCGCAAAGACGGCAGGGCCGACTATCCAGCCCCTTGCAGCAATTTGCCCGCCGCCGCGCGCGCCTCTTCGGTGATGCTGGCGCCCGAAAGCATGCGGGCGATCTCCTCGCGGCGGGCCTCGTCCAGCAGGGGGGTGATTCGGGTCGCAACCCGCTTGCCCTTGTCGGCGGCGCCCTTGGCGATCTGAAAATGCCCGCCCGCCCGCGCCGCAACCTGCGGGGCGTGGGTGACCGCGAGCACCTGCACCCGGGCGGCGAGCCGGGCCAACCGCTGACCGATGGCGTCCGCCACCGCGCCGCCTACCCCGGTGTCGATCTCGTCGAAGACCAGCGTGGGCGCGGAGCCGCGATCCGCCAGCGCCACTTTCAGCGCCAGCATGAATCGCGCGAGTTCGCCGCCTGAGGCGACCTTCATCAGCGGCCCCGGCCTTGTGCCCGGATTGGTCTGCACCCAGAACTCGACCTTGTCGACGCCATCGGCGGAGGAGGCGGCGGGGTCGCTTTCGATGAGCGTGGAGAATTTCGCATTTTCGAGCTTGAGGGGCGCCAGCTCGCCATTCACGGTCTTGTCGAGTTCAGCGGCGGCCTTCTTGCGGCCCGCAGACAGGGTGGCGGAGGCCGCGAAATAACGCTTCTCCGCCGCCTGAGCGGCCTTGCCCAAAGCGATCAACCGCGCCTCGCCCGCATCCAGCGAAACAAGGTCGGCGCAGAAACGGTCCGCCAGCGCGGGCAATTCATGTACCGGCACGTTATATTTGCGGGCGGCGGCGCGCAGCGCGAAAAGCCGCTCCTCCACCCGCTCCAGATCGCGCGGATCAAAGCGCGCCTCGCGCAGGGCTGCATCCATGACCTGGGCCGCCGTCTCAAGCGCGTCGAGCGCCAGGGACAGCGCCTTCACCGAGGGCTCGATCAGGCTGGGGGCCTGCGCCGCGCGGCGCTCCAGACGGCGCTGGACCGAGGAGAGCGCGGAGATGGGGGAGTGATCACCCGCCAGCGCCCCATGGGCCTCCCGCAGCTCGCTGGTGACCTTCTCGGCCTGCATCATGCCGGTGCGGCTGGCGGCCAGCGTCTCTTCCTCTTTGGGCTGGGCGGAGAGCTTGCTCAGCTCCTCATGGGCGTGGCGCAGATAGTCCGCGTCCTCGCGCGCCTTGGCGATTCGCTTCTCCTCGCCGGCAAGCTCGGCCCGCGCCAGCCGCCAGGCGGCGAAGGTCTCGCGGGTGGCCGCCAGCTCCGCCGTGAGGCCGCCGAACGCGTCGATCAGGGCGCGATGTTTGGCGGGATCGATGAGGGCGCGGTCGTCGTGCTGGCCGTGGATCTCGACCAGGGCCGCGCCGATCTCGCGCATGGCCTGAACGCTGACCGGCTGGTCGTTGACGAAAGCGCGGGTGCGGCCATCGGCCATCTGCATGCGCCGCAGGATAAGGTCGCCATCGATGACGATGTCATGGCGCTCGGCGGCCAGCAGACCCGGGTGGCCAAGCGGCAGATCGAAGGCCGCCGTCACCTGCCCCTGAGCCTGTCCCTCGCGCACGAGGGAACCATCGCCGCGACCGCCAAGGGCCAGCGAGAAAGCGTCCAGCAGGATCGACTTGCCGGCGCCCGTCTCGCCCGTGAGCACCACGAGCCCGGGCCCCAGCTGGAGATCCAGCCGATCGATCAGAACAATGTCACGGATCGAGAGCTGGGCGAGCATGGGAGCGTGTGATCAACCGAGTCCGAGTTTCTTGAAGCTCTTGGAAATCCAGGAGCCGCTGTCTTCATTGGGCTGCAACCCGCCGCCCTTCAGCAGCGCGAAAGCGTCCTTGTACCATTGGCTGTCGGGATAGTTGTGGCCCAGAACCGCCGCCGCCGTCTGGGCCTCGTTGACGATGCCCAGCGCCAGATAGGATTCGGTCAGGCGATAGAGCGCCTCTTCCACATGGCGGGTGGTCTGGTACTTGCCGACCACGTCGCGGAAGCGGTTCACCGCCGCCGTATAGTTCTTGCGCGTCAGGTAAAAGCGGCCGACGGACATTTCCTTGCCCGCGAGCTGATCGCGCGTCACCTGTATCTTGTATTTGGAGTCCTCGACATATTCGGACTTGGGATATTTCTCGACCAGCGACACGAACAGGTTCAGCGACTTCTCCGCCCTCTCCTGATCGCGTGAAATGTCCGGCACCTGATTGTAATAGGACATGGCCGCCAGATACATGGCGTAGGGCGCATCCGGTGAGGACGGATAGAGGCCGATATAGCGCTGCGCGGTGGCGATGGCGTCGTCGTACTGACCGCCCTGATACTGCGCATAGGTCTGCATGATCAGACCCTTCCGCGAATGGGTGGAGAAGGGATACTGCTTCTCGAGTTCAGCGAACTTCTTCGAAGCGCCATCGCTGTCACCCTTTTGCAGGCGCGCGAGGCCCTGATCATAGATGAGATCCGCAGGCTCCTCTGGGAGAAGCTTGGTCTCGTATTTCTCGCCGCCGAAGGGATTGAGGGAATCCAGCGTGGAGCAGCCCGCCGCAGACAGGGCGAGGGCCGCCGCCAGCGCGATGCGCAGCAGGCGAGACGGGGACTCAATCTTGGGGGCGCAGATCATGCCAAACTCGCAGCCAGCGTTCAAAGGGATCGGGGCGGATCGGTCACGCGAACCGGTATGCCTCGCTATTTAGCGCAAACGAGATGGAAACGCCACCGCAGGTCTGCGCCTCCTGAAGACAGGCACATTATGGCCGGAGCAAGTCAGGAGCCAGGGCGCTAACCCGTTCAGCCGCCAAAAAGTCAGCCGCGGCTTTCCCGTCACAGGGCCGATCAGTTCACGTCGGGGGCATAGACCGGATTAAAGGCCATGCCGGACGCAACGCGGGCGGCCTCCCTGCGAGGCTGCGCTTCGATGATCTGATAATTTGCGCGATCAGCAAAGAGCGCCTTGAGCACGGATACATTCATCTTGTGGCCGCCACAGAAGGAGCGGTAGCAACCGACAATCGGCGCGCCGGCCAAGGCCAGATCGCCCACGGCGTCGAGGGTCTTGTGGCGGACAAATTCATCCGCATAGCGCAAGCCGCCCGGATTCACCACGCGATCCCCATCCAGAGCCACGGTGTTCTCGAGGGAGGCGCCGAGCGCAAAGCCGGCTTTCCACAGACGCTCTACATCGGCCAGAAAGCCGAAGGTGCGGGCGCGAGAAATCTCGCGACGGAAGCTGGCGGGATCGAGGTCGATCACCTTCTTCTGGCGGCCGATGGCGCCGGCGGCGAAATCGATCTCGACCTCCAGCCGAAACCCGCGGTCAGCCGGGCGAAGCTCCGAGAAAGACCGTCCATTCTCGACGCGAACGGTCTTGAGGACCTTGATGAAACGGCGAGGAGCGGAGAGTTGGACGAGGCCGACATGATCGATGGCCTCGACAAATTGAGCGGCTGAGCCGTCCATGATCGGAAGCTCGGGTCCATCCACTTCGACAACCGCATTGTCAACGCCGAGGCCGGACAAGGCGGCCAGCAGATGCTCGACGGTGGAGATTGATTCGCCTTCGGCGCCAAGCACCGTGCAAAGCTCGGTCATGGAGACGTGGGAAAATTTGGCCTCAATCAGGCGCTCGCGCCCGCCGGGCAGGCCCGTGCGAAGAAAACTGATGCCGGAATGGGGCTCGGAAGGATGAAGAACCAAACGGGCCGGGGCGTTCGAATGAACACCCGCGCCTGACAGAACGATGCGATCACGCAGGGTCGTCTGTTTCGCTGCCGTCATAAAATCACACTCTTCTTGGCGTTCCGCAGAGGGCTGAACGCTTCAAGGACTCAACCAGCACACGCGCGCCTGGCTCAACTGCGGCGCCTCTTCAGGTCTCCCCGTCGATGCGCCAGATCACATGGACGACTCAGTCAAGGCTGGTCGAACCGTGGCGAAAATACGCCGGCGTAGCGGCAGCGCAAAATCACGCTTTGTGACCGTCTGTAACAAGGCTTACCCATGGAACATTCTGTCGATAAGTTTTAATATATCCTTTACTTTCAAAGAAATAGGCGTCCCGATCACTCGGAACGCCCAAAATCGTGTAACAGGATGAGCGGGTCGCTCAGTTCGCCTGGCGCCGCAGGAAAGCCGGAATTTCCAGCTGATCCTCTTCCGTAGTGCGCACGGGAGGCGCCATCCGGGCCTGCGGTTCTGCATAGGCTTGCGCCTGCACGGGAGCCGCGGGACGCTTGGCGTATTCCGCATGGACAGGGTTCGGAGCGGGATTGCGAGGAGCCGCAGGCGCGCTGGCCGCCTGACGGGGCGCCTCTGCGGCGGCCTGCGGGGCCTCCTGACGGCTCATGCCGAAGGCGGCGAGGCGATCCAGCAGGGTGCGGCGCTTCGTGTCCGGGCTCTCGCCGGGCTGGGCGCGCTGGGCGCGCAGCTGGTTCTGCGCGGGAAGCGGCAGATCGTCGATGGTGGGCATGCGCGGGGCGCGGATCGGCTGCTCGGCGACCGGCGGGATGAAATGCCCCTGATAGACCGGCGCCTCCTGCACGGGCTGCGGCTCGGAATAGGCCAGGGGACGCTGCGCGGGCTGCGGCTGGGCCACAGGCTGCGTGGCGACGGGGGCCTGCTGGTAATAGGCCGGGGCGGGCTCGTAAGCCTGCGGCTGTTCCACGGGGGCCTCAGCGACCATCGGCTGGCGCACCGGCTCCGGCTGACGCGGCGCGGGTGCGACGCGCAGCTTCTGCGCGGCTTCCGCGGCGGCGCGCGCCTCATTGGCGCCGATTTCGCGGGCGTTGAGCGGATGGTCGATGCCAGTGGCGACGACCGAAACGCGGATGAGGCCCGTCAGGGAGTCATCGAACGTGGCGCCGAGGATGATGTTGGCGTCCTCGTCCACTTCCTGACGGATGCGGCTCGCGGCCTCGTCGACTTCATAAAGGGTCAGGTCGCTGCCGCCGGTGATGGAGATCAGCAGGCCGCGCGCGCCCTTCATGGAGACTTCGTCGAGGAGTGGATTGGCGATGGCGGCCTCGGCGGCCAGAATCGCGCGATTGTCGCCAGACGACTCGCCCGTGCCCATCATGGCCTTGCCCATTTCGCGCATGATCGAGCGGACGTCGGCGAAGTCGAGATTGACGAGGCCCTGCTTGACCATGAGATCGGTGATGGAGGCAACGCCCGAATAGAGCACCTGATCGGCCATGGCGAAGGCGTCCGCGAAGGTCGTCTTCTCGTTGGCGATGCGGAAGAGGTTCTGGTTCGGGATGACGATCAGCGTATCGACGGCCTTGGTCAGTTCGTTGATGCCGGCCTCGGCGAGACGCATCCTGCGCATGCCCTCGAAGTGGAACGGCTTGGTCACGACGCCGACGGTCAGGATGCCCATTTCGCGCGCAACGCGCGCGATGACGGGAGCAGCCCCGGTGCCGGTGCCGCCGCCCATGCCGGCGGTGACGAAGCACATATGCGCGCCCATCAGGTGGTCGCGAATCTCTTCGATGGTCTCTTCAGCCGCCGCACGGCCGACCTCGGGCTGCGCGCCCGCGCCAAGACCTTCGGTCACCTGCAAGCCCATCTGGATGATGCGCTCGGCCCGCGACGTGGTGAGCGCCTGGGCGTCCGTGTTGGCGACGATGAAATCGACCCCGGTCAGGCCGGACGCAATCATGTTGTTGACCGCGTTGCAGCCAGCGCCGCCGACGCCGCACACCATGATACGGGGCTTGAGTTCCCTCAGTTCGGGAGCTTGGAAATTGATCGTCATCGTCTGGCCTCTCGACGTTTGCGCAGGACTGGGTTCGGTTCATGTCGACGGCGCCAGGCGGTGAGCCCCGCGCCGTCGGCGGTTCTTAAAAGCTTTCCTTCAGCCAACGGCCGACGCGGGTGATGTAGCCGTCCGTGCCGGTCGCCGCGTAGCCGACATGACGCCGGGGCTCGAAATGCTCGATACCCGCGACTTGCGGATAAACGAGCAGTCCGACCGCCGCGGCGAATGCGGGGTTCTTGGCTGATTCTGGCAGGCCCTGGATCCCGAGCGGGCGCCCGATCCGAACCTGTGAGGAAATGATCTGGCGCGCCGCTTCGGGCATGCCGGTGAGTTGGCTTGCGCCGCCGGTCAGGATGAGCTTGCGGCCCGCCTGCGGCCCGAAGCCCGCCGCCTTCAGGCGGTCGCGCACGAGTTCGAGGATCTCCTCCACACGCGGCTTGATGATGCGCACGAGGTGGGACTTCGGAATATGGTGGGGATGCTCGCCGTCCTCGCCCGAGGCGCTCACGGAGATCGTCTCGCGCTCATCCGATGTGGATGACATGCAGGTGCCATAAAGAGTCTTCAAACGTTCGGCGTCGCTGAGGCGGATGGTGAGGCCACGGGCGATGTCCATGGTGATGTGATTGCCGCCAACCGCAAAGCCGTCCACATGGATAAGACGCCCCTTGGAGAAGACGCCGATCGTAGTGGTGCCGCCGCCGAAATCCACCAGCGCCGCGCCAAGCTCGGCCTCATCGTCCACAAGGGCGGAGAGGCCGGCCGCATAGGGGGTCGCCACGATGGCTTCCACATTCAGGTGGCAACGCTCGACCGCGAGCATCAGATTGCGAACCGCTGCGCCGTCGCAGGAGACAGCGTGCATGGTGGCGCGCAGCTCGTCGCCCATCATGCCCTTGGGGTCGCGGATGCCCGTGGTTGAATCAACAGCAAATCCGTTGGGCAGGGAATGCAGCACCGCGCGCCCCTGCTGGGCGGTATGGGAGGCGGCGGCCTCCAGCACCCGATGTGTGTCATGGTCGGACACGGGCTTGCCGCCGAGGCGCACGCCGCCGCTGAAGAGATTGGAGCCGAGCCGCCCGCCGGTCACATTGACGATGACGCTCTCGACCTGCACGCGAGCCATGCGCTCGGCCGAATCCACGGCCAGACGGATCGCCTGTTCGGCCTCTTCCATGTCGACGACCGCGCCGCCCTTCATGCCACGCGAACGCTGATGGCCAATGCCGAGGATCCGGCAGCGATGGGTGCGCCCGCGCAACATGTCGGAGGGCTCGGCTGGCATCAACCGCGCGATCAGGCAGACGACCTTGGAGGTGCCCACGTCGAGCACCGACAGAATCGTGGTCTTGCGCGCCGAAAGGGGCTTCATGCGGGGGGTGAAGCAACGTGTCGTCATGTCGGACCCCCTTTCTTCCTGAACCGCGCGAAAGCTTCGGCGCGAACGGCGGCGGCCTCTTCGGTCAGGCGGGCGTACATGCGGCCCGGCACGCGCAAGTCGATCGACACGAGGTCCTTGTCGAGCAGACGAGACTCGCGGGCCAGCTGCGCAAACTGGGCGACGGCGCCCTCGGGATCGTTTTCGGGAAGCTTCACATCCAGCCCCGTCGTCATCTTCAAGGTCCACCGCCGTTCGCCAACCAGGACGCCAGCGCGAATTTTCGTGCGAAGGTCACCCGCGCTCTCGACGATCTTCAGGAACTCGCCGACGCGCGCATTGGCGCCCTGCCCCACGACGAAGGGCAGATCGGTGAAGCGCTGGTCGTTCAACTCCTGAATGGGGGTTCCGTCCGTCGCCACGACCAGCAGCTTGCCCTCCTTCTGCCAGATGGCGAAGGGCTCGCGCTCGGTAATCTCGATCAGAAGCCGGTCGGGATAGAGCTTGCGGACGCTGACGTCCTTGATGAGCGGAATCTGGCGCAGACGGTCCCGCACCTCGGCGATGTCGAGGAAAGGCAGGGACGTGCGGTTGGAAATTCCGGCTGTGGCCAGCACCTCGGTCTCGGCAAGACCCTGCGCGCCCGCGATGGTGACCATGTCGAGGCCAAAGCCCAGGGTCCTGGCCGCCGTATCGAGCGGGGATCCGTTCGCGGCGACGAAAACGTCATATTGCCCGCCGCGCACGGCCCCATAGAGGCCGACGGAAGCCAGAAACAGCATGCCCAGCAAAAAGGTGGTCGCACGCGCCTGTAAAAGGCGGTCCATCAGGTCGGGGCGGAAGGCTGCTGAGCGGCGACGGCCCACCGGCTGGGGGCGCGGCGCGAAGGCGGAATAGGAAGAGAGGGATGCGCCCCTGGAGCCATGGCGCACGTCGTCCTGCATGCCCGCAAAAGCAGGGCGCGCGAAAGGCTGCCCCGGCAAGGGCCCCTTTAACGATCGCAGGAGGCGTCTTCCACCATCCATCGCACCAACCCACCAAACGATAACCCGGCATATGCCGCCATTTCAGGCACTAAGGAGGTCTCGGTCATGCCGGGTTGAGTGTTGACCTCCAGCACCACCAACGCCCCGGATCCATCGGGTCGATCGTCATACCGGAAGTCGGTGCGACTCACGCCCCGACATCCGAGCGCCTGATGCGCCCTGAGAGCTAACTCTTGGGCCAGATGGTAAATATTTCCTTTAATTTCTGCCGGAAGGATGTGAATTGACCCACCTTTTGAATATTTGGCGGTGTAATCGTACCAGCCGCCGTCCGCTGCGCGGATATCGATGACATCCAGCGCCCGGTCGCCCATGACAGCGCAGGTGAGTTCCCGGCCCGCGATGAAGGGCTCGGCGAGCAGATATTCGCCATAGGCCCAATCGTCCGCTGCGAGCGCTGCTGGGGGGTGCTGGTTGCCCTTCTCCTCCCCCACGATGAAGACACCGTAGGACGAACCTTCCGCAATGGGCTTGAGAACATAGGGAATTGGCAGCGCATGGGCGCGCGCGGCCTCCAGCCGGTGCACGACCTTGCCGCCCGGCACCGGAATTCCCGCCGCCGCCATCACGACCTTGGCCATACGCTTGTCCATGGCCAAGGCCGAGGCCAGGACGCCTGAATGGGTGTAGGGGATGCGCAACACCTCCAGGATCCCCTGGATGGTTCCATCCTCCCCCGCAGGCCCGTGCAGGGCGTTCAGCGCCACATCAGGCCGCAGGTCCGATAGCGTGCGCCCGATGTCGCGGGTGACATCCACGCGGGTGACGCGGAAGCCCTCCCCTTCGAGCGCCTTCGCGCAGGCCTCGCCCGAACGAAGGGAAACCTCTCGCTCGGAGGACCAGCCCCCCATGAGGACGGCGACGTGTTTGGTCATGATTAATCCCCGTAACGGCCCGGAGGGCCATATTCATCCTGCGACGCCGATGCGCCTGATCTCCCAGCGAAGTTCCACACCACTATGCTCAAGCACCCGGCGACGAACCTCCTCGCCAAGGCCTTCGATGTCGGCTGCGGTGGCCTGCCCGCGATTGATGAGGAAGTTGCAGTGCATCTCGCTCACCTGCGCATCGCCCATCGCTAGCCCCCGGCAGCCTGCGGCGTCGATGACCTTCCAGGCGCTCTGGGGCTTTGGATTGGCGAATGTCGAGCCGCCAGTCTTCTCGCGAATGGGCTGGGACGCCTCGCGCGCCGCCGTGATCTCGTCCATCTCCGCCAGAATGGCGGTGGGCACGCCCGGCCTGCCCTGAAACAGGGCGCCGGTGAAGATAATGTCTTCGGGCGTCTCGCTGTGCCGGTAGGAGAAGCCCATCTCGTCATGGGTGAAGCTGCGGATAGTCCCCGCCCGGTCCACCCCGCGCGCCTCGATCAGCACATCGGTCGTCTCGCCCCCATGGGCGCCTGCATTCATGCGCAGGGCGCCGCCGATGGAGCCGGGAATGCCGCGCAGGAAGGCGAGCCCGTCGATCCCCGCCTCCGCCGCCGTCCGCGCCACTTTCATGTCGGGAACCGCCGTGCCCGCCCGCAGGCGATGGCCCGGCAGCACCTCGATCTCTCCAAAGCCCTTGCCGCCCAGCCGTATCACCACGCCAGGCACGCCGCCATCGCGCACGATGAGATTGGACCCCAGACCAATCACCGTGACGGGAGTCTCGCGCGGCAGATGGCTGAGAAAATAAGCGAGGTCGCTTTCGTCCGCGGGCGAGAACAGCGCCTGCGCAGGCCCGCCCACGCGAAACCACGTATAGGGCGCCAGCGGCTGGTTCGACGCCAGCCGTCCGCGCAGTTCCGGCATTTCGGACATAAGCGCAGCGGCGATGTCGGGAAAGCTCAACGCCCGCCTCCCGCCGCCAGTTGTTCGGGCAGCGCATAGGCCCATTGCGTGATATTACCCGCCCCCAGACAGACCACATAGTCGCCGGGCTGGGCGAGATCGCGCACGATCGCGGGCAGAGCCTCCGGCCCCTCCAGCGCGATCACCTGCCGATGGCCATGGGCCTTGATGGCGGAGACCAGATGCGCCCGGTCCACGCCCTCGATGGGCTTTTCGCCCGCCGCGTAAACATCCGCCACGATCACCGCATCCGCATCGTTGAAGCAGGTGGCGAATTGATCGAACAGGGCTTGCAGGCGTGAGAAGCGATGGGGCTGCACCACCGCGATGACCTGACCGCGCGTGGAGGCGCGCGCCGCGCGCAGCACCGCCGCGATCTCGACGGGATGATGACCATAATCGTCGAAGATCATGGCGCCATTCCAGTCGCCCGTGCGGGTGAAGCGACGATTGACGCCGCCAAAGCCCGCCAGCCCCGCGCGGATCGCCTCCACAGGCATGCCCAACTCATAGGCGACCGCGATGGCCGCTGTGGCGTTGAGCGCGTTGTGATGGCCCGGCATGGGGAGCACGACATTTTCCAGATAGGTGGCGCGCGAGGTCTTGCGATCACGCACCAGCACATTGAACCGGCATACGCCGCCCGCCAGCTCCACATCGAGCAAACGCACATCCGCCTGCGGATTCTCGCCATAGGTGATGACACGCCGGTCCTCGATGCGGCCCACCAGTTCCTGCACAGTGGGATGATCCAGACACATGACGGCAAAGCCGTAGAAGGGCAGATTCTCCACCAGCGTGCGGAAAGCCTCCTTCACCGCGTCGAAGGTTTTGAAATGGTCGAGATGCTCAGGGTCGATATTGGTGACGATGGCGATGTCGGCGGGCAGCTTGAGGAAAGTGCCGTCGCTCTCATCGGCTTCCACCACCATCCATTCGCCTTCGCCAAGGCGCGCATTGGTGCCATAGGCGTTGATGATGCCGCCGTTGATGACCGTGGGATCGAAGCCGCCCTTGTCGAGCAGGGTCGCCACCATGGAGGTCGTCGTGGTCTTGCCATGAGTGCCCGCGATGGCGATGCACTGTTTCAGCCGCATGAGTTCGGCGAGCATTTCGGCGCGACGCACCACCGGCAGGCGCCGTTCGCGCGCGCCCGCCAATTCCGCATTGTCGCGGCGGATGGCGGTGGAGACCACCACCACGGCGGCCTTGCCCAGATTGGCGGCGTCGTGCCCGATGAAGACTTTCGCTCCCTTGTCGCGCAGGCGCTTCACATTGGCGCTGTCGCTGGCGTCGGAGCCCTGCACCTCGTAGCCGAGGTTAAGAAGAACCTCCGCAATGCCGGACATGCCGATGCCGCCAATGCCGACGAAATGAATGGGGCCAAGCTCACGGGGGAGTTTCATGCCGCTGTCTCCGGTTTGCGGGCGCGCTGGACGATCTCGATCACAAGATCGGCGAGCCGCTCGGCGGCGTCGGGCGCGCCTGCGCTTCTCGCCGCCTGCGCGCGTTGAATAAGGCCGGGCCGATCCGCCATGGCCTGCGCCAATTGCGCCGCCAGCCACTGGGGCGTGAAATCTTTCTGCACGATCACGCTGGCCGCGCCAGTGGCGGAAAGGTGCTGCGCATTGGCCGCCTGATCCTGATCAAGCGCAAAGGGGAACGGCACGAGGATGCTGGGCCGCCCGATCACCGCAAGCTCGGAAACCGTCGAAGCGCCGGATCGCGCGATGATCAGATGCGCCTGCGCGATGCGCGCGGGAAGATCGGAAAAGAATGACGCGACCTCAGCATCAACCCCGAGCGACTGATAGGCCTCGCGCACGCGCGCCTCATCCTCGCCGCGCGCCTGCTGCACGATGACCAGGCTTGCGCGCTGGACGGAATCCAGCAGTTCGATAGCCGCAGGCACGATGTCCGACATCACTTTCGCGCCTTGCGAGCCGCCCGTCACAGCCAACCGGAAACGCCCGTCGGCGAAATCGGGATAAGGAATATTCGCGGCTTCGATTACCATGGGACGCACCGGATTGCCGGTGCAGGTGACGCGCGAAAGCAGACTCTGCGGCACGCCGCCAAGCGAGGGGAACCCGCAACCGATGGCGTCCACGCTTGACGCCAGAAAGCGGTTCGCCTTGCCCAGCACCGCATTCTGATCATGCAGGATGGAAGGAATGCGCAACAGGGCGGCGGCCAGCAGAGGAGGCACGGTCGGATAGCCGCCAAAGCCGACGACGCAGAGTGGCTGCACCCTGCGCAACAGCGCCAGAGCCGACAGCGTGCCGCGCGCCAGCGTCAGCGCCGCAACCCCCTTGGCGATGAGCGAGCCGCCGCGCGGCGTGGCCGAGGCGATGGTGTGAATGGCGCGCGCAGGAAAGGCGCCGCCATAGCGCGCCGCCCGATCATCGGTGACAAGCTCGACAGGCAAGCCGCGCCCCGCCAGCGCAACCGCCAGCGACTCCGCCGGAAAAAGATGTCCGCCAGTGCCGCCAGCCGCCAGGAGGACCGGACGCTCGCTCATTCCATGACCCGCCCGATGATCTGCGACTTGGGCCTGCGCCGCGTCACCGCAATGAGAAAGCCCATGGCCAGCGCCAAGGAGATCAAGGAGGATCCGCCATAGGAGATGAAGGGTAGCGTCATGCCCTTGGCCGGCATGAGGTGAACATTCACCGCCATGTTGATGGCGCTCTGCAAGCCGAAGAGCATCACCAGCCCCGCAGCCGCGAACCGACAGAAGGGATCTTCGTTCTTCGAGGCGAGCCACAAGACGCGCAACACGATGAAGGCGAAGAGCAGCACGATGCCAATGCAGAACAACACGCCAAATTCCTCGCCCGTGACGGCGAAGATGAAATCCGTGTGACTGTCCGGCAGGATGCGCTTGAGCGTGCCCTCGCCCGGCCCCTTGCCCAGCCAGCCGCCGGAGATGAAACTCTCCATGGCGGTGTCCACCTGAAAGGTGTCGCCCGCACCAACGCCCGAGGCCGGATCAATGAATTTTTCGATGCGCGAGCGCACATGCGGCACGAATTTATAGGCCAGCAGAACGCCCGAAGCGCCGACGCCGCCGATGCCCGCGACCCAGAACCAGTGCAGGCCCGCCATGAAGAACAGCGCCGCCCAGACCATTGAGATGAGCATGGTCTGGCCGAAGTCAGGCTGAAGAATGAGCGGCACGATGGTGGCCGGCAGCAACAGGAGCGCGAAGATGTTGGCGGGCACGTCGCGCCGCCGCGCGCCTTCGGAAAAAGCCCAGGCAGCCAGCACCACAAAGGCCGGCTTGACGAATTCTGAGGGCTGCACGCCAAAGATCCAGCGCTTGGCGCCCTTCACCTCGACGCCAAACAGGATGGCGGCGATCACCAGCCCGATGCCAACGCAGAAAACGAGCAGCGCCGCCCGGCGCACATGACGGGGTGAGAGAAAGGATGTGGCGATCATCAGCATGACGGCGGGGATCAGATAGACGACCTGGCGATTGACGAAGTGAAAAGTGCTGAGGCCAAGGCGCTCCGCCACCGGCGGCGATCCCGCCAGCGTCAGCACGAGACCGAGCACCATCAAGGCGCCCAGCGATGCGAGCAGCCAGCGGTCGATGGTCCACCACCAGTCAGCGAAGGGCGAACGTTCAGCGCGCGAGACCATGGCTTCTCCTCACACTTTCTTCAGGCGCGCCACAAGCGCGCGAACGAGATCGCGAAATGCGTTTCCACGCATCTCGAAATTGGCGAATTGGTCATAGCTGGCGCAGGCGGGCGACAGCAGGACGACGGGATCGCGCGCGTCGCAGGCGAGCGCATCTTGCGCCGCGCGCTCTATTGCGACCTCAAGCATCCCGCAATGTTCATGGGCTACAGCGCTCCCCAGCGTCGCCGCGAATTCATCGCTCGCGGCGCCGATGAGATAGGCCTTGCGCACCCTGGGAAAGAGCGGCCGCAGGGACTCGATTCCGCCATCCTTGGCCTTGCCGCCAATGATCCAGAAGACGTCATCATAAGACAGCAGCGCCTTTTCCGCAGCGTCCGCATTGGTGGCCTTGGAGTCATTGATGAAGAGCGCGGCCCCGAAACGGGCGATCTCCTCCATGCGATGGGGCAGGCCCGGAAAACTCGCCAGGCCGGCGCAGATCGCGCCATGGTTCACGCCCAGCCATTCGCAGGCGCTGAATGCTGCGGCAGCGTTCTGTCCATTATGCGCACCGCGCAGGGCCTGCGCGTGGACAAGGGAGGCCAGGGGCTCGACAAGCCTGCGTCCGACGCCAAGCGCGATGGCGCGATGCAGGCCTTGCTGCGCATAATGGGCGCAGCCCAGCAGATCGGAGTGCGCTTGCGAGATCGGCGTCACCGTCTTTCCCGCCAACAGCAGGCGGCGCAGCATGGCGCGGCAGTGATCGTCATCCACGCCAATCACTACATGATCGGCGCCCGCGACAAGGCGCTCTTTGACCGCCGCATAGTTGGCGAGCGTCCCATGACGATCAATATGGTCGGGCGTGACATTGAGCAGCACGCCAACGCTGGGCCTCAAGCCCGGCGTCAGATCAATCTGAAACGAGGAACATTCGATCACATGCACACGCCCGCGCGCAGGCGGCGCAAGATCGAGAATGGGCGTGCCGATATTGCCGCCAAGCTGCACATCATGGCCAGCCTCGCGCAATATGTGGGCGATGAGCGCGGTCGTGGTGGATTTGCCATTGGCGCCAGTGATGGCGACGAAGGGCGCATCGGGCGCAAGCCGCGCGCGCTCACGGCAAAACAATTCGACATCGCCGATGATCTCGACCCCTGCGGCCTTCGCCTTCCGCACGGTCCAGTGGGGAACGGGATGGGTCAGCGGCACGCCGGGCGAAAGAACAAGCGCTGCGAACTGCGACCAGTCGGCGCTCGTCAGATCCTCGAGCGTGACGCCCTGCGCGCCCGCGCGCTGACGCGAGGCCACGCCATCGTCCCAGGCGGCAACACGCGCACCACCCGCCATGAGCGCGCGCGCCGTCGAGAGCCCCGAGCCGCCAAGGCCGAAGAGCGCGACAGCGCGTCCGCAGAAGCTGGCGACAGGGGTCATCACCTCACCTTGAGGGTTGCAAGCCCGATGAGGGCGAGGACGAAGGATATGATCCAGAAACGCACGACAATCTGCGGCTCCGACCAGCCGAGCTGTTCGAAGTGGTGATGGATCGGCGCCATTCTGAACACGCGCTTGCCGGTCAGCTTGAAGCTCGCGACCTGCACGATGACCGACAGCGCCTCCACCACGAACAGTCCGCCCACGATGACCAGCACGATTTCGTGCTTGATGGCCACGGCCACGGCGCCCAGCAGGCCCCCCAGCGCCAGCGAACCCGTGTCGCCCATGAAGATCTGCGCAGGCGGCGCGTTGAACCACAAAAAGCCAAGGCCCGCGCCGATGAGCGCGCCGCAGACGATCGCCAGTTCCCCCGTGCCCGCTACATAGTTGATGCCGAGATAGGAGGCGAAGATGGAATTGCCCGCGAGATAGGCGATGATGGCGAAGGCGCCAGCCGCGATCATGGAAGGCACAATGGCCAGCCCATCGAGCCCATCGGTCAGATTGACCGCATTGCCCGCAGCCACGATGACAAACGCGCCGAACCCCAGAAAGAACCAGCCCAGATTCATCAGGAAGCCATTGACGAAGGGCACCGCGAGCTTGGTGGCGGGGGCGCTCGCATAGAAGGGCGCCGTCAGGGCTGCGAAGAAATCGCCAAGGGAGGCCGCAGGCGGCGTCAGGCTGGCGCACATCATCAAGTAACAGGCGATGGCGGCGATGATGAGTTCGCCGGTGAGCCTTGCGCGGCCTGAAAAGCCCTTGTGGCTCTGCTTCGTCACCTTCAGATAATCATCATAGAAGCCGACGGCGCCGAAGCCCAGCGTCACGAAAAGCACAATCCAGACATAGGCGCTGCGCGGATTGGCCCAGAGCAGCGTGGAGACGATGACGCCCGACAGAATCATCAAACCGCCCATGGTGGGCGTACCCTTCTTGGTGAGCAGATGGGACTGCGGCCCATCCTCGCGAATGGGCTGTCCCTTGCCCTGCTTCAGACGCAGGGCGGCGATGATTCCCGGGCCAAAGAAAAAGACGAAGAAAAGCGCCGTAGCTGTGGCGCCTGCCGTGCGGAAGGTGATGTAGCGAAACAGATTGAGCGGGCCGAAGACCGCAGAATAGTCTGAAAGGTAAGTCAACATCGCATCAACCTTCAGCTTGCAGGTCGGTGTCGCGGTTCGCGAACAGACTCTTCAATTTGGCGACCACTGGCCCCATGCGGGCGCCGTTCGATCCCTTGACCATGACGATGTCATAGGCGCCGATGATGTCGATCAGCGTCTCCTCGATTTCCGAGGAGGTCTCCGCCCAGGCGCCGCGCAAGGATCCCGGCAAGGCGTCGTAGAGATGCTTCATCAATGGCCCCGCTGCGAAGACAAGATCAACATCGGCAGCCACGACGGCTTCGGCTAGGTCGGCGTGCAGATCGGCCGCCTGCGGCCCAAGCTCCAGCATATCGCCCAGCACGGCGATGCGCCTGCCGCCCACCTGCGTTTCGCGCAACAGGCTCAGCGCCGCGCGCATTGAGGCGGGATTGGCGTTGTAGCTTTCGTCCACCAACGTGAAATCCCCGCCGCGCGAGCGCAGGAACGAGCGCTCGCCGCGCCCGGCGGGCGGAGTGAACCGCGAAAGATCGGCCGCCGCCCGGTCCAGATTGCCGCCAAGTGCCTCCACCCCCAGCAGCACACCAAGCGAGTTCATGGCCATGTGACGGCCGGGCGCGCCCACCGTGTACGTATAACGCCTGCCCAGAATGCGCGCCTGCACGCGCGTGCCTTCGGCGATGGTGACGGCGTCCTCGAAACGTGCGTCGGCGCCCTTGCGTGAGCCGAAGGTATAGATGCGCGTGATGCCTGCATCCTCCGCCGCCTTGCGCAAGCGCACATATTGCTTGACGTCGATATTGAGCACGACGGCGCCGCCGGGCTCAAGCCCGGTAAAAATCTCGGCCTTGGCGTCGGCGATGTCGTCTACGGATTCGAAGTGCTCCAGATGGACAGGCGCGATGGTGGTGATGATCGCCACATGGGGCCGCACCATTTCGACCAGCGGCGTGATCTCGCCAGCATGGTTCATGCCTATCTCAAACACGCCGAATCGAGCGTCCGTCGGCATGCGGCAAAGGGTCAGGGGCACGCCCAGATGGTTGTTGTAGGAAGCGACCGACGCATGGGTGGCGCCCTGCGCCGACAGCACCAGCGCGAGCGCGTCCTTGGTGCTTGTCTTGCCCACGGAACCGGTGATGGCGACGATGGATGCCTGGGACCGAGCGCGCGCAGTCAAGCCCAGCGATTGCATGGCCGCGAGGGTATCGTGGACGATGTAGAGCGGACCAGCCTTAAAGAGCGCCGAAGCATGGGCTTCATCCACGACAGCGGCTGCGGCGCCGCGTTCGAAGGCCATGGCAACATAATCGTGGCCATCGGAATGCTCGCCCTTGATGGCGAAGAAGAGATCACCTGGAACAAGTGTGCGCGTATCGATCGATACGCCGGTTATCGGCTTCGCAGCCTGTCCATTCGTACGCGCATAGAGCGGCGCCACGACGCCAAGGCTCGACCAGAGAGGGGAAGTGTTCATGATGCGACATCCTCCAGCGCGGCGCGCACCGCTTGATGATCGGAAAAAGGTAGTATTTGGTCGCCCACGATCTGGCCGGTTTCGTGGCCTTTGCCGGCCACCACCAGAACATCGCCAGCACGGGCCATGCGCACAGCCGCAGCGATGGCCTCGCCACGATCAGGAATGTCCAGGGCGCCACGCGCAGCGGCGAGAATGGCGGCGCGAATGACGACCGGGTTTTCTGAGCGCGGATTGTCGTCGGTCACGATGACCACATCCGCCAGACGGGCGGCGATTTCGCCCATGATCGGGCGTTTACCGGCATCGCGGTCGCCACCGCACCCAAAGACGACGATGAGACGGCCTGTGGCGAGTGGACGCAAAGCGCCAAGCACCTTTTCCAGCGCATCGGGTTTATGGGCGTAATCGACGAAGACCGGCGCGCCATCGCGCTGGCCGATTTTCTCAAGACGACCCGGCGCGCCTTTCAGATGCGCAAGCGCCTCAAGCACGGCGTCTGTCGGCGATCCGGTCGCGATGCAAAGACCCGCGGCCACCAGCGCATTGGACGCCATGAAGGCGCCCGCCAAAGGCAGTTCGATGTCATGAGCGGCGCCATCACAAGCAACACGCAGCATGGTGGAGGCTGGCCGGGGCTGCGCTGATACGAGCTTCAGCAGATCGCCCTTCACGCCAGTTGTCAGCACGCGCAATCCACGCGCCTTGCACGCGCCGGTCACGCGCTCCGCCACATCGCTGTCCGCATCGATCACGGCAGGTTGGTCGGGCTTAAGCAGCGCTTCGAACAGGCGCAGTTTGGCGGAGAGATAAGAGTCGAGATCGGGATGATAATCCAGATGATCGCGCGATAGATTGGTGAAGGCCCCCGCGCTCAGGCGCACGCCGTCAAGCCTGCGCTGATCGAGACCATGGGACGAGGCTTCCATCGCAAGATGGGTCACGCCATCATGGGCGAGTTGGTCGAGCGTTTGATGCAGCGTCACCGGGTCAGGCGTGGTGAGCGAACCATAGGTTTCGCCATCAGGCGTGATGACCCCAGTGGTGCCCAAAGCCGCCGCGCGCAGGCCAAGCTGCGCCCAGATCTGCCGCACGAAAGCGGCCACAGATGTCTTGCCGCTGGTGCCCGTGACGGCGACGGTGGTGATGGGCTGCGCGGGGTGAAAGCGCGCGGCCGCGTTGGACAGGGCGGCGCGCGCATCGGCGACCTGCAATAGAGGCGCCCCCTGCAAAGCCTGCGCTGGCGCGCGTTCCGCAACGACGGCTAGGGCGCCTGCGTCGATGGCTGCCTGGGCGAAGCTCAAGCCATCAGCCCGCGCGCCGGGCATGGCGAAAAACACGAATCCGGGCTTAACGGCGCGACTATCCGCCGTAATGCCCGAGACTTCGCGCATCGCCACGTCGGTGGGCGCAGCAGCGTCAGGAATAAGCTCGCGCAGGCGGCGCATCAGTTCCCCTTGGAGGGCGTGTTGACGAAACCGAAGCCGAGCCTGGCGAGCAGCGGGAAAGGCTGCGTCGGCAGATCGAGCCGCGGCGGCAGGTTGAGCATATTGGCGACGCGCTCGATGATCTTTCCGGTGACGGCGCCCGAGTTCCAGGCGGCTGTGCGATAGCCCTGCGTTTCAGGCAAGGCCTGCGGTTCGTCCATCAACGTCAAGAAAAGGTACCTCGGCTTGTCGGCGGGAGCTATCGCCATGAATGTGGTGAAAACACGATCCTTGGCGTAGCGGCCCCGGATAATCTTGTCCGCCGTGCCCGTCTTGCCACCGACAAAATAGCCACGAATATCAACGGTCCGCGCAGAACCCTTTTCAGCGTTGATGCGCATCAGATACCGAAGGGCTTCCGACACCTCGGGGCGAACCACCTGGGGCGCATTAGCCCGCGCCTCTTCCTCGCCACGTTTCAGAAAGGTCGGCGTGATCAATTGCCCGCCATTGGACAGGGCGCCGACCGCCATCATGGCTTGCAGCGGCGCCACGTTCAGCCCCTGGCCGAAAGCGATGGTGATCGTGTTCAACTCGCCCCAGCGGCGGGGCACAAGCGGGTCGGCGCTCTCGGGCAATTCGGTGCGCAAACGGTCAAGCTGCCCCATCTTGCGCAAGAAGGCCTTGTGTCCCTCGACACCGACCATGAGCGCCATGCGGGCCGTGCCGATGTTGGAGGAATAGGTGAAGACCTCCGGCACTGTCAGCACACGATGCTGGGCATGGAAATCGTGAATTGTGAACTTGCCGTATCGCAGGGATTCGCGTGCATCGACGCGGGAATTGAGATTGACCTTGTTGGCCTCAAGCGCCATGGCGATGGAGATCGCCTTGAAGGTGGAGCCCATTTCGTAAACGCCGACGTTCAAGCGGTTGATGCGCGTGGTCTCGAGTGCGTCCACGGGGTTATTCGGGTCATAATCGGGCAGCGACGCCAGCGCGATGACCTCCCCCGTGTTCACATCAAGAATTGCGGCGGCGCCGGCCTTGGCCTTGAAGCGTTCGATACCCTTTTCCAACTCGTCGCGAATGGCGTGCGTCACCCGCAGATCAAGGGACAGGCGCACAGGCTTAAGATCAGCCGGATCGATTCGAAAACCCGCCATGGTCAGATCGCCAAGGCCAAGGCCGTCGATATGTTTCTCCATGCCGGCAATGCCGATGTTGTCGACATTGGTGAAGCCCAGCACATGAGCGGCGACGGGGCCGTTGGGATAGACGCGCTTGTTTTCGGGCAGAAAGCCGATGCCCGGCAGACCGAGGCGGAAGATCTCTTCCTGCTCCTTGGGCTTGATGCCGCGCTTGACCCAGACGAAGCCCTTGCGTGAACCCAAACGCTCGCGCAACTCTTTCGCGTTCACATCAGGCAGAACGGCGGTGATCAGCTCCACCGCTTCGTCCTTGTCGATGATGCGGCGCGGCTCGGCGAAGACCGACATCACCTTGATGTCCGTGGCGAGAACTTCGCCGTTGCGGTCAAGGATTTCAGGACGCGGACGCGACACCGCCTCGGACGCTGCGCGCCGCAGGCTTTGTGGTTCCGGCTTGAAGCCGAGATAGACGAGTTTGCCGCCGATGATTCCAAACAGGCAGGCGAAGCCCATCGCCACAAGGCGAATGCGCCAGGTGCTCTTGTCGATGCGCGTGCGCAACAGATCCGTCATCGATTGCGCCAGACGGGTGCGCAGGCTCGCTCGCGGCGGCTTGTTGTCCTGCGGCTGCGTGGCGTCGAGGGGCTCCATCGGATCGATCATCTCACCTCTCCCCTATCGATTGGAAGCGGGCGCTGTGGCGCCCTGCTTCTTGTCGTTGGGCGCAAAAGTCGGCTCGGCGAGGCCCAGCAGTTCAAGCTTGCGGCCGATGGTGTCGACACGCGCCGCCCGCTCTGGCAGATCCGAGGCCTTCACCACCTGATCGACGCTGACCGCCTGCATGTCGAGATGGCGATCCGCCAGCGCCTGCACGCGGCCCGGGCGGGTCAGATGCGCCCATTCGGCGCGCAGAATTCCCATACGGTCGTTTTCGCGCTCGATGGAATGCTGGAGCTTCACGATCTCCGCCGAATAGCGCATCGTTTCATATTTGATCGAATAGGCGTAGATCGCCGGTCCCACGAGGGCGAGAACGGAAAGGACATTGAGATAACGCAACATGTCAGCGTCCCTTTCCTGGGCGAGCGGGCAAGGCCGCCATGGCGACGAGATCGGCGTCGAGGCCGCGCGGGGGCGCATCCGTGCGTTGCCCCGTGCGCAATTTGGCGGAGCGGGAGCGCGGGTTGCGCGCGAGTTCTTCCGCGCCCGCGATGACGGGCTGCCTGCCCACAAGGTCGAAAGTCGCGGGCGGGGGCACGGGCTCGCCCGGCAGCAGACGCGAGCGCGCCTGTCCGCGACCGGAGCGGGCCGCGAAGAACTGCTTCACGATGCGGTCTTCGAGTGAATGGAAGGTGACCACCGCCAGCCGCCCGCCCTCTTTCAGCACCGCTTCGGCGCCCACCAGCGCGCGCACCAGTTCGCCCAGCTCATCATTCACCGCGATTCGCAGACCTTGAAAGCTGCGGGTGGCGGGATGAATTTCCGTGGGCTTGTGGGGCACGAGGCGGCCGATGAGTTCGGCGAGCGGTCGGGTGGTGAGGAAGGGCTTCGCCACGCGGTCGGCGACGATGGCGCGCGCGATGCGGCGGGCCATACGCTCTTCGCCATAGTAATAGAAGATGTCGGCCAGCTCTTCCTCGCTGGCCTCGTTGACGATGTCGGCGGCGCTGCGCCCGGCCTGCTCCATGCGCATGTCGAGCGGCCCATCCTGACGGAAGGAAAATCCGCGCGCGGCCTCGTCCAGCTGCATGGAGGAGACGCCGATGTCGAGGGTCACGCCATCCAGCGGCGCACAACCGGTGCGGCGGGCGATGTCGGCGAGGTCGCCGAAGCGCGCCTGTTCCACGCGCAACCGCCCGGCTGATTCGCTGATGAGTTGGGCTGCGCCCGCAATGGCGTCGGGATCGCGGTCAAGGCCGAGCAGACGCAGGTGCGGCGTGGCGAGAAGCGCCCGCGCATAGCCGCCCGCGCCAAAGGTGCCGTCGAGATAGGCGCCGCCATCGTGTGGGGCGAGCGCTTCCAGAACCTCGTCAAGGAGCACAGGAATGTGCCGGGCCGGTCCGCCTGCGGCGAGATCTTTGTCTTCGCCGCGACCCGATTTCATTCCCGTGCTCCCTAAGGATGCGGCGCGCTGGCCGCATGTCTGGCGCTGAGTCGTTTCCGCAGATCGCGCACCCGGTTTCTGGCCTCTTCCAGATGCGCGCGGAACCGACCCGGCTCCCAGATTTGAAACTTCTGACCCAGCCCCACGAAGGTCACCTCGCCGGTGAGCCCCGCAAAGGCCTTCAAACGCTCCGTCAGGATGACCCGGCCCTCCGAATCGACCTTCAGGATCTCGCTGGCGCCAAGCAGCGCCGTGGAGAAAGCGTCCCGCTCCTCCGAATAGGGAGAGAGGGTCTCCAGCAGGCCGTCGATCTCCCGCAACAGCCCATGGCCGCCGCAGTCGAGCGCCTCCGCCTCCAGAGAGGGGTGAACGTACAGACCATCGAATCCGTCCCGCCCCAGCACGCCCCGAAAGGAGGCTGGTATCGACACACGGCCCTTCGCATCGAGCCGGTTGGTGAAATGAGAGACGAAACGATCCAAGCGACCAACTCACCCGGCAGGCCACCATGGCCCGCCCATATCCCGTGCGCGTCGTTGAAAAACGACGCGATCGCCACGCTGACGCGCACACGACTCTGAACGGGATGAGATGGGATAACATGGGATGATATGGGCGTCAACGGGAGAGTGAGTCGAAACGGGACAGGCCCGCATGGACCTCGATTAGAGATTGTTAGTGTTAAGGAATGGTTCATATCTCATGGATTTGACGGGGATTATCCGCATGCCCCGGGGGAAAGGAGCGGACTTTGGTTGCCTCATGAGCAGACCGTGCTACGTCATGGCTCCCGGCGGCCTGGCGCCCGTCGGCCTCTGGGGGACCAAACCGGACATGCGCGGCCCGAACGAAATCGATTTCTGGCGAGGATTCGCGCTCCTCACGATTTTCGTCGACCACGTCCCCGGCCTTTTCTATGAAAATTACACGATGCGGCATTTTGGCGTCTCCGACGCTGCCGAGCTCTTCGTCTTTCTGGCCGGCTGGTCCATGCGCCTGCTGGTGGACAACAGGAAAGAACGCATGAGCCTGCCCAGCGCCATCATGCGGCTGGAGACCCGGGCGCTGACAATCTTCTTCGCCCAGCTCATCATCACCCAGATGGCGCTGGCGCTGACGGCGGCCGGGTCGATCATCCTGGACAACACGCTGTTTCTGGAATGGAACAACGCCGCCGCCGCATTCGAGGATCCGCTGGAGACCCAGGTCGGCATTGTGCTGCTCAGCCATCAGATGGGTTTTTTCGACATCCTGCCCCTCTATGTGGTCATCATCGCGGGGGCGCCGCTCTGCGTCATCGCCGACCGAATCTGGAAATGGCTGCCGCTGGTCCTGTCCTTGAGCCTCTATGCGGCCATTCTCGCCACAGGGGTCAATCTGCCGACCTGGCCAGTGGAAGGGCGTTGGTATTTCAATCCCTTCGCCTGGCAGCTGGTCTTCGTGCTCGGCTACATGCTGGCTGACGCCAAAGGCCCGGCGGCGGCCCTGCGGCGCCACAAGCGGGTCCTGCGCTGGCTCGGCCTGGCGGGGGTGGCGGCCGGCGTGGCCGTGGGCGTCGCCGACTATTCGCCCGACCCGCTGCTGGTCCCTGACCCCAAGCTTTTCTTCATGTTCGACAAGACCTTCGTCACCCCCGCCCGGATCTTCCACCTGCTGGCTTTGGTGGCCCTGTTCAATGGTCTTTACGATCATTTCGAGCGCAGGCTTGCCTCCCTCGCCCGCTTTCTTTCCATGCTTGGGCGCAATTCGCTCTATGTCTTTTGTGTGGGCTCCCTTTTTGCGCTGGCGTCGCAATTCGGACGTTATGTGCTGGGGGGGAGTATCGCGGTGGACACCATGGTGTTACTTATGGGTATTGTCACCATGGGTACGACCGCATGGGTTGTAGAGTGGAGGGTGCGTAGCCGCGCGTCATGAGGAGCTTCGCAACCATCTTCCTCCTTCTGTCCGCGTGCCTCAGTGCAAGCGCCCAGACGGGACCGCCCCCCCTGAGCCCGCAATGCGAGGCGCCGGGCGTGGACATTTCCACGGTCGCGCCCCTGCCCCATCTGGCGGAACGGCTGGAAAAAGGCGGCAAGCTGCGCATTCTGGCCATCGGCTCCTCCTCGACCTATGGCATCGGCGCCAGCGCACGCCACAAGACCTATCCCGCCCAGCTGCGCGGCATTCTCGAATCCTCCATGAAGGGAACAGAGGCGGTCATCACCAACCGGGGCGTTTCGGGCGAGGTGGCCCAGACCACGGCGGACCGGCTGCGAACAGAAGTCGCCCTCGAGAAGCCCGATGTGGTGCTCTGGCAACTCGGCACCAATGACGCGCTGGCGCGAGTTTCGTCCCAGGATTTCGAAAAGACCGTCACCTCGACCGTGGAATGGTTGAAGGCCAACAACATCGACGTGGTGCTGGTGGGCCTTCAATACACGCCGCAATTCGCCCGCGACGACAATTACTTCGCCATACGCGAAGCCCTGCTGCGCGCCGCCGCCGCCAAGAACGTGCTCTATGTCCGCCGCTACGACGCCATGCAGTTCATCGCCCGCAACCATCCCGGCGGCGGCGACATGATGACCAATGACGGGCTGCATCTGAACGACATCGGCTATCAGTGCATGGCCGAACATATCGCCCATGCGGTCATCGCCAACCTGTTCGTGCGCAAGAAGGACCTGCCCAAGGGGGAGGCGCCGAAGGGCGAAACTCCCGGCAAATAACGCCGGGACAGCCCGGATCAGCCGCCGATGATGCTGGACCCCCGCGCGGCGCGTCGGTAAAAGGGGGCAACGACGTTCCCCTTTTCAGGATTCATCAGCCTATGGCGCGGCAATTCATCTACCACATGCAAGGCCTCTCCAAGACCTGGCCCGGCGGCAAGAAGGTGCTGGAGAATGTCCATCTCTCCTTCTACCCCGACGCCAAGATCGGCGTGCTCGGCGTCAACGGTTCGGGTAAATCCACCCTGCTGAAGATCATGGCGGGCATGGACGCCGAATATAATGGCGAGTGCTGGGCCGCCGATGGCGCCCGCGTGGGCTATCTGCCCCAGGAGCCCCAGCTCGACAATGATCTGGACGTTCGCGGCAATGTCATGCTGGGCGTGAAGGCCAAGAAGGACATCCTTGACCGCTACAACGACCTCGCCATGAATTATTCGGACGAGACGGCGGACGAGATGACCCGCCTGCAGGACGAGATCGAGGCGCAGGGCCTGTGGGATCTGGACAGCCAGGTCGATCAGGCCATGGAAGCGCTCGGCTGCCCGCCAGACGATTGGGCCGTGGACCGGCTGTCAGGCGGCGAAAAGCGCCGCGTGGCCCTGTGCAAGCTGCTGCTGGAAAAGCCCGAATTGCTGCTGCTCGACGAGCCCACCAACCATCTGGACGCCGAGACGGTGAACTGGCTGGAAGGCCATCTGCGCAACTATCCCGGCGCGATCCTCATCGTGACCCATGATCGCTACTTCCTCGACAATGTGACCAGCTGGATTCTCGAGCTTGATCGCGGCAGGGGCATTCCCTATGAGGGCAATTACTCCGCCTGGCTGCACCAGAAGCAGAAGCGTCTGGCCCAGGAAGGCCGCGAGGACGAGGCCCGCCAGCGCGCGCTGGAGGCCGAAAGCGAGTGGATCTCCGCCTCGCCCAAGGCAAGGCAGGCCAAGTCCAAGGCGCGTATCCAGCGCTACGAGGAGCTCGTCGCCAAGCAGAACGACCGCACCCTGTCCTCGGCGCAGATCATCATCCCCGTGGCCGAGCGCCTCGGCCAGAATGTGATCGACTTCACCCATCTGTCCAAGGGCTTCCAGGACAAGCTGCTGATCGACGATCTC